>JACLAB010011762.1_pt1 | contig 95020 bp, 118 predicted proteins | sample 8027921 | NCBI WGS metagenome assembly JACLAB01 (sample SAMN15725117, study PRJNA655200) | protist metagenome | isolation source: fluorescence activated cell sorting (FACS) single amplified genomes of... | place: USA: West Boothbay Harbor, Gulf of Maine | collected 2000-07-19 | reverse complement strand
CGCATTGCGATCAGAACCAAAACCGACGACATTGGAAATGGCGTGGTTGTGGCTCCCGCTTGAAGGGTGGGGTGGGGTTAGGTAGCGTCCCGACTCAAATCAAACGCACCACGGGGCAAGCGTTCTTTCCAGGGAGCCAACACACATAACAAGAGCAGGGATGGAACGGCCGCCGCCATCGTGAGAGCGAAGAAAGTACTCCAGCCCACCTGACCTGCAATCACTCCTCCAGGTGTGGACAACAGTGATCTGCTGAGGGCATAAATTCCAGATAAAAGTGCATATTGAGCAGCAGAAAAACGAGGGTTACACAAACTCATCAGAAGTGCCAAAAAAGCACTAACCATCATTCCGCTGCAGAAGTTTTCAATGCTCACTGCCATTAAAAGACCTTTGAATCCTCCCCCAAATCGAGCTAGTGCCCAGTAAGCGAGATTGCTGAAGGCACCGATAACGCCATAGACCCATAGGGCACGATTGAGCCCCAACTTGGAAAAAAAGAGGCCACCGACCGCAGTGCCCGCGATTGCAGCGCCAATGCCCCAGCCTCCCTGAACCGTGCCAATCGTTTCTGGTGAGAACCCGCTTTGGATCAGGAATGGAACGGCCATCAAACCCAAAAGCCCATCGGGCCAGCGATACAGCATCACAAGGAGCAAAATCAGGACTCCCCGTTTACGGCCTGTTCGAGTGATGAATTCACGGGCAGGTCCAAGAACGGCTCCCCTGAGGGTTGGAACCGGGTTTTGGATTGCAGGGAGTGTTGGAGCAGCAAGGGTGATGGGAACGATGATCAACATGGCGGTGCCAGCCGTGATGAAAGCTGATTGCCAGCCAAATTGGCCCGCAATCACGAAGCAGCCGGCGCCAATAAACAACATGGCGCCTCGGTAACCGAGTGTTGCTGATGCCGCACCCCCGCCCCGTTCGGGTGGCGCAAGCAGGTCCGTCCGATAAGCATCAACGACAACATCTTGCGATGCACTCAAAATGGCAATTACAAAAGCTGTGAAGCCGATCGCGACAATTTGATTTGTTGAAACTGTTGCTCCGAAACGAGCGAAACTCACCAAGCCAATGCCGATCATCAGCTGTAAAAGTGCGATCCAACCCCTCCGTCGGTCAGGCCAAGGGATGGCCCAATGATCCATCAGGGGCGCCCAAAAAAGTTTGAGCGTGTAAGGCAGTTCTATGAGTCCTAGAAGACCAATCGTCGCAATAGGAATCCCATTAGCGGTTAGCCACCCCTGAAGTAGCGTGCTGACTGACATCAGTGGAAGACCACTAGCAAAGCCCTCCACTCCTACGGCGATAATCCGTTTCCAGCTTGAAGTGCTTCTGTTTTTCTCTCTTAAATTGGACATCTTGGCTGAGAGTTTCTCTGAGAAAAAAAATTAAGGTGATTGCCTTGCTCATGCACGTTAGGCAATTTGTTGTTGGGTCTATATTACGCTAATATCTGATAAGGGATAATTCAGAATGAATAGGATTGATCAACGTATTTTGATGATTACTATTCGTATAGACTACGCAAAATTTGCACTGAATGGAATGAGTTGATTCAATACCGAGGTTTATTCGCTTCTTTTTAGTTCTGATTTCTCTGGGTAAAAAGCAGAGAGTGGGAACTTAAAGCACTGCACTTGGCAGATGTATTAGTGACTATTCATCGCTAGAATTTGATGCTTTTTGCCTCTTCTCTTGGATTTTTTTGGCTCGCTGTTGTACCTCATAGTTGGAATTTCGCGTAAAGGAATAAAAAAAGACCACGAGAACCGCTGCTAGTCCTAGTGCCAAGAAAACAATATAATATCCAGGTAAAATATCTAGCATGTGGGTTATATTTTTCTTGAATCTAGCACGAACGCCGCTATGTCGTAGTGCCCCATCTGTTGTTGCGTTGGAGGCACTTGTCACATCAAAGCTGCTGAATGCATAGGATCCATGATTAATTTTCTTGCTCTTTGGCTGATTTGATTAATGTTGGTCTTGAGTTCCTCTGCCCGCTTTGGTTGCTGACGACGTCTCTCATCAGAGCCAGTTCACTGGGGTTGTCTCGATTGAACTCCGAACAGGTCTCTCGATTTGGAGGTCAACCTTTTGAGTGAAGGGCGAGAGATGGAGCTTCGGCCTCTACATCCGTTGGATGAGACTGATTTGTGCGGAGTGATTCGGGCGGCACTTGTTGAATTTGGTGCTGATCGCCCTGGTTTTGCTTGGCAAGATCCTGAGCTAGATGCCATGAGCAAAACTTACGCCGCGTCTGGATGGATTTATTTAGTCGTAGCGGAGGGTGGGAATGTTCTGGGGGGAGCTGGAATTGGCCCCTTAAGTGGTGTGGATGCGACTTGTGAATTGCAGAAGATGTACCTAGCTCCGTCAGCGCGTGGGAAGGGTGTTGGCTGGCAGCTTATGGGGAGCCTGTTGGAACACGCTCGTGTGCTCGGCTATCGCTGGGTTTATCTCGAAACTCTTTCTGGAATGGTGGCGGCTCAACGGCTTTATCGGGCTTGGGGATTCCTAAGGATTGAACAACCTCTTGGTCAAACAGGGCATGGTGGTTGTGATTGTTGGTTCCTCAAGGAACTGCATGGAGCTGGGGGTTCTAGTAAGCAAAGATCTCCTTCTTCTTGATAAGTTGGATCCCTGCAAGAGCTTTATTGGTTCTTCTTTGTCTCCTCTTTCAGGTCGATGCCAAGATCTTTCATGGCTGAAATCGTATCGCTTACGGCTGGTACATAAGCAATCTTTCGTCTGACTTTGTCGAGCAGATCCCTGAGTTTAGGCGGCATTAGTGCTCTTGTTTTCATAGGGATTCTCTAATCACAGATGATTTATCTTGAAATTATGGCAAGTTTAGCGTTCTCGATCGCCCGTTGTTAATGTCCTTTATGGAATTTTATTTTGATCTAGGAATCGTGATCGTTCCCCTAAACGGGTGAGGCGAGTGCTGTCTCCTATCACCCGTTTGGGGGAGTCTTTTTGACTGTTAGCGGACGATAGTGATCTCATCACGCACTACTGCCTCGATGCCTGAACTACCAGTTTTTTCTATGAAGAAAGAGCGGAGAGAGCTCGTTGAATTAATGTCTACTCCCTTTAAATGCGAACCCAACTATTACCAAACGAAGACATCTTTCGTGAAGTTTGTGTCTGAGATGGCAGCACCAACCCTGCTTCACTCTCTCTCTATGATTCGGGGGTAAGGGGCGTTGGATCAAAAGCAACGGGCAGCTGCATATCGATTACTTGCAGCAATAGAAGCCAATGAAATCACCAAGGAAGATGCCATTGCACATGGTAATTGGTATTCATATTTACTTGAACACTTGAAAGCTGATGAGCAGGAATGTGGTGAATGAAGATATTCATGATGCGGGGCTTCGGAAGGAGTTGAACCCGCACAGCAGTAGCTCTGCTGGTGGCGGGAGTTCCTTCCTCAGAACTGAGATTAGCTGTAAGCCTTTGCCATTAAGGGACCTGCTTGATCGTCAGTGAGAACGGGCGTCACCTTCCAATCCAAGCACTCAGCCCATTCAGCAGCATGTTCGTAGCAGGCATCTGCATTATCTGCTTCAACCAAAATCCAGCCCTCTAATGATCCAGGAGCATGAAACCGCTTCCATGATTTGCATTCCGGGAATGGAGCACCAGTGGATAAAAACTTCTTAGCCGCAATTGCGTGGTAACCGGTTTTGAATGTCCAATGCATCAAGAATGTCATGAAGTCTGTTCAATGAAGACATTCCTATTCTGCATGGCTTGTTGGAGCATCATGTAGTCTGCGATACCGAAGCTGGTCTCCTCGCGGCATGTTGTGGTATTTGCTTTTGGGTGAAGAGCTATTAAATAATCTGCCTAATGGCCTGAATTTTGCGCAGTTGATGACTTGCGATAAATGATAAGAAGACAGCCATTATTGTTGATCCTAGCCCAAGTATCCAGATGTTTTTGATTCCTAACGAATAAAAGGTAACCATCGCTCCAGCAAGGAGCGGTATGTGAATTAAATAGGCGCCAAAACTATCCTTTCCTGCTTTGATCAGCCAATGGCTATCCAACTGTTCGTGGGCTTGGCTCCAGGTTAAAACTGCAGCGATAAATCCCCAGCCGATGAGCGGTGTTAAAAATGCCATCAATGGCGAAATAAACTCCCAGGATGTTTTGTTATGACGTGGTATGAGTGCTACATAGTTTGACGCTAGTAGGGCAAGTGTGATCAAAAGAGAGAGGCGTAGCCATGAAAATGCAAACTGCTTGTTAATCCGTTCTAGCCATTGGTGTGATGCTGCTTTGCAGCCAATAAAGAACAAAAATACATAGGTCCATAGATGCATTCCTTGATAGCCAAGTCCATCAAGGCTTGAGTCTTTTAAGCCAGCCCAATATCCAGAAAAGTAACCCATGATCACCTCTAGTGTCCCAAGAATTGCAGCGCTGATCAGCCATGATCGCCAGCCGGGTACGGATTTTGAATTATCGATTGTAAATTGCTTTTTTCGAATGAAAACCCAAAAGCAGTATATTATATTCAATATTATGAGGACTAAAATAAACCATTGTGGGCCAATCCTGTTGAGCGGAAGATCGTTGAAGCCCTGTCCAAAGACATTGCTGTTTGGAATCAGTAGCCCTGCTAATGGGGTGATATTGTTAAGTAAAAAAGTTGCAATAATGAGAGGGATTCCCAGTCGGAGTAACCGTTGCCTAGCGTAATTAGCGACCCCTCGTTTATGTACTGAGCTCGGTACAAGATACCCTGAGATTAGGAATAGGATATTCATGTAAAAGGTGTTGCAGATCCAGCCAAACCAAAAGCTTATCGCTTCATAGTTGGGTGCTGACTCGATGATCTGCTTGAGATCAGTTGAGAATAGTGTGCCCACTAATATTGTATGAGTGGCAATCACCAGGGCTATCATTATCGCTTTGATTTGATCTAAAAAGACCAGTCTTCTTGTTTGGTGCGTCGCCCTGCTATGCATGATTTGATCTTGGCTTTCGGTGGCTCGCTGGCTTGTGAGGGGGGAGCGCTCAAGCATGCAGTATGGGCTGTGTGCGTCCCTAATGGGATTGTTGTTGTTTTGGTTTACCCTTACTCCATAACGATAATAAAAGCATTGCGATAAGGATAATCATGAGCGGCACATTCATGATTGCCCCTGGGGCATCGCCAATGGTTGCAATGGGTTTGTAGCTGCCAATATAAAAAGCGCGAAGTCCGTATTCAAGGATTCCAAGGAGATACAGCAGAGGGATGAGTGCTTTGTATTTCAAGCATGCTGCGAGATAAATCAAGCTAATGATGAATTGGGATAGGCCCCAAAGCGCAAATATTCCAATCACTGCTGCTGTCGCCTCTGTTGAATAGGTGTCTAGGGGAATGGTGGCTATCGACTGCGCACCTCCGTCAGCCGCTAGAATATGATGTTGGCTGCGCCAAAGCGTTACGGCAGTCAGCAAGTAAAAGAACCAAAGTGCAATCTTTTTTCCTGAAAAGCTATTGTCTATTTTTTTAGGTAAAAGTAAATTAAAATCCAGCATGGATTGGTGTTGTTGGATAAGTTGAAGTGAATGGTAGGCTACTAATGGCTCCTTGAGGGGTTTCGTGATGGCCTATCTTCTGGCCCGCATTTTGGCTTTCGAAGTAGCCGCAAGCGGAGCAATGGATTGATTGATATGAGACTGAGGTTTGGTGAGATCTTGTCGTTCATCTGTTAGTAAGCATCTCTGTGGCATTAGGGTTGACCCATTAAAACGTTTACATCATCGTGGCAAAGCTCGGCGAGATTAAGCTCAAGCAAATTCAACAGCTTCATACCACTGATAGTCCCCTCCTTATTCGTAAACACAAGGAAGTGCTTAATCTAATGATGAGAACTCTCCAGCTCGATACTTATGGTCTGACTTGGGCTCAATTCTTTAAGGGTGTAGGCATTGGTGGCCTATCTATGTGGTTTCTAATGCGTTAGTACTTGGATTGGCTGCTAGATCGTAACTGTGTTAAACGTTCTTTCCCCTTCGTGCAGATCTCAAGCTGTTGTCACGATCTATGGCGAAAGGGATGCTGATTTGATTTTGTTTTGACTTCTCATTTGGGGTTTTGTTCTGTCGATGTTGTGTCATTCATCAACATGTTTATTGGTGGCATGCTTGAACCTTCCTAACCAATAGGCAGATTCCATGAGTAGTTACTCCAGCCTCAGTGGCATGAATTGCTTCTTGCTTAGCCAATCCCCATCATTGGGGCCATCCATTCCGCATGCATTGCTGTGAGCATGGACATATTGAACTGATGAATAGCAGGGTTGGTTTTGTCGGCAACCCATAAAAGGCCAAATGGAGCATTTAGGGCCAGTTGCATCCGCCACCGCCAAGTGATGATCTTCCAGATTTTGCTGAACAATGGCTTTGGCACGAGATCGAAATCGTTCATCTTTTTTGCGTCATCGGACGTGACTATGGCGGATCTCGTCCATGGATGGAGCCCTGTGCTGAATGGGGAAGGAGATGGAGTCAGCTTCATCGACCAGTCGAGGTGTTTCCTGCCGGTTTCTCAAAGAGCGTCGGTTACATCTCTAATCGAATTGGAGTTCGGTTAATTGGTTATTAGTGGATCACGATCTGGGAGCTGATGCCAGTTCCTGATGTTGGCTAGTTTGGTTGAGAACTCTATATTGCAAATTGAAGTATCTACTATTCCTCTTGTCACTCTTTTAGCCTGAAGCGGTGCACAATCAATGGCCCATGACTATCAAGGTGGTATCACGGCTGAGTCGATCAGTATTCTGAGCAAGCCTACTGATGTTTTGAAGCAATCTTTCAACTATCCACAAGGTACCCCCAGCATTAATCCGCTTAATGTTATGCTGGGTGAGTATGAAGAGACCAGCTGGCATAAGCATTCGGTGCCCCTGTGGGTGTATCTCACTGAAGGATCCTTCACCGTTGACTACGGCTCTAAAGGCAAAAAAGTCATGAATAAGGGTATGAGCTATATCGAGGCCATGAACTGGTGCCATAAGGGGGGCAATGGACATCAAGAGTCAAAAGCAATTGTTTTTTATATGGGTGCAGTCAGTACAGCGAATAATCTTCCATGTAAGCAGCAATGTAATGAATAGGTGGGGCATGATTCACCACCTGACCGCACAGCGTTTCCCGCCAGGCATGGGGTTATATTGTCTCAATAAGAATTATTTAGGGGCCTTGATCTGACTTTTCCATCGGTCCAATAAGAGACCAGATCCGTCAACGCTTACCGCATATAAATCCATCGCGGCGTGCATCGTTCAGATTTGCCTCGCCTAGTGCCGGGATCGACTGACCGGTTCGAAAGCTCCGGAAGGGCCAGCCCGGTCTGGTGTCGCAACTTTCACGGTCACACGTGCAGATATAAGTGTTGGCGTTATTCCCGTTTTCGCGCCATTCGCTGAAGATCAGCGAAAGCGGCATATCTCTTTGCTCAAACGTTTTCGTGGGAGGTTCCTGGGCCTGGGTTGTTGGTACAAGGACCCATTGGATTGCCAGCAACGATGCAAGGGGAATGAGGCGAAGGGAACGAGGCATTGGTTCGGGGTGCGCGAGCGCTTTCTGGCAACATCGCATGGAAGAGCGGGCATGCAGGAGCGAAGTCGCACCCAAGATGGTGAATCGGTAGTAATTGCCCCCGTTGGGGAGATGGTCAATTTAATAATTTCCTATTTCGTAATACGACTTAGTAAGAACGAGCTCAAGGACGCTCAATTCTCTTTTTTCAGCTTTCTCGTGTGCAATAAGAAATTCTTTTATTCGCTCACGACTTGAACTTCTTGTCGACTCGTCTTTGGGAATTTAAGAGTGAGTTATTGAGCTTAAGAACAGTGTTGCTCGATTGTGACTAGCAATGAAGTAGTACTGCAATCCAGATGTCGCACCCGGATTTAGTCTGGTTCGCGATTGCAGATGGCAATCATTGAAGCCATCATTCATGCACAGGCTTTGATGTTTGCTGTTGTCCAGCTATGCATCTTGAGGATCTTGAATCGTGACCCCAACAGCAGATACCGCCGCGCACTTACGGGCGTTGCTGTCGCAACAGTCCTGTCACGTGATGCCGTGCTGTTTTGATGCCTTATCGGCAAGGATTGTTGAACAGGCGGGCTGCCCGCTCACGTTTATGAGTGGGTTCTCCGTTGCCGCAGCCCGCGCCGGTTTGCCTGATACGGGCCTGATCACGGTGACAGAAATGCTGGATCAAGGCCGTCAGCTCTGTGATGCCGTTTCGATTCCAGTGATTGGTGATGGTGATACGGGCCATGGCAATGCGGCCAATGTGCAACGCACGATGCACCAGTTCAAGCAGGCAGGTTTTGCCGGGATCATGCTTGAAGATCAGGTTTCTCCTAAACGCTGTGGCCATACCGGAGTGAAGGAGGTCGTTGCCCGTGATGTTGCGATCCAGCGGATTAGCGCTGCTGTTGAAGCCCGCCGTCAGGGCGCTGATCTCGTGATCGTGGCGCGAACCGATGCCCGATCGGCGTTTGCGCAAAGCTATGGAGAGCGCGGTGCACTGGATGAAGCGTTGTGGCGATTAAAAGCCTTTGCCGAGCTTGGCGCTGATGTGCTGTTTCTGGAAGCGCCTCGCTCAGAAGAAGAGATGCTCCGCTTTTGCAATGAGGTTCCCGGAAAGCGCATGGCGAACATGTTGGAGGGAGGCGTGACTCCGTTGCTTTTGCCAAATCATCTCGGAGCCATGGGTTTCCATCTAGTGGCCTATCCCCTCACCCTGCTTGCATCTGCAGCATTTGCAATGCGCCAAGCGGTGACGGATCTTCAGTTCGGAAAAACTCCCGAAAGGATGCTCAGCTTTTCTGAACTTAAGGCTCTGGTGAATTTTGATGCTTATGACGATGCGGTGAGCAAGCGAATTTAATGATCTTGCCTCTCTCTAGGCAAGAATCATCCATCGGCCTTAATGTTCAAGGGTTATTGACAACGACATCAAGAATGAGCCGAACTTACGCAGTCCTATGAAGACATTAGGGAATGGAAGAGGGCACACCGCTGTGGGGACATCTGCCGCCTGGGCTAATGGTTTCGAAAAATAGATCGGGATTAATTTGTATGGCTATTAAATTCAACCTTGAGTCTGTGAGGTTTTGATCAACAAATAGAGCTAAAGGAAAAGAAATGGCCAGAATACAACGAAACTCTCGATTAACGCACCCAGCGCGTGATTGATGTTCCGTCATAGATGTGACCTGAGGCTTCAACGATGGGCTTGGTTTCAGGATTGGTGAAAATAGTGTAAAGAACACCTTCTGGACCTTGGAATATCACTGTTGCTCTCTTGGGGTCGTCCTTGCAAGCTCCCATGTAGAACACTTGAACACCCATCTCTTGAAACATCGCTTGCTGCTCAGGTGCACTCATATGATTGCGATATTCATCGAAAGAATTGCTTAGTTTGAAGTCAAGAATGGTTGTTTCAGTCATTTGGGTAAAAATAAACGAGTGAATTGTGGATTTGAGGGTCAGAAGCTGTGAAGCAAAATCGGTCCTGATACTGGGTCGGTTACACCAAGTTCAGGGGATAATTCATCGAGAAAGCCGCGTACTGAGTTCAGATGTTCAATCATGAAGGGGCGAGCGGCGATGAGCTTTTCTTCACTCTCCCATAATCCAACAAAGCAATAGCGGCGTTCTCCAGTTTTAGCCAAATAGCGATCAGACATACCATCTGGACTAGCCCATGCTTCGACTGCTTTTAGATAGTCATCTTCGCAGCCATCCTTGACAAGCACACGAACATTATTCAGGAATTTGGCAACCACTAGACGTGTCATTGAAAGCATTGGATTATCTCACAGCTGTAGAAGAAGGTGGTGCTCTATTACACAAACGAGCTGATAATGCGAGGGCTGCTTGGCTTGGCTAGTGATTGGTATTGAACGGCTTGGAAGGGAAGCAGAAGATGGGGTTGAGCTTCTCGTTCGCTTATTGATGTTGTAATCGAGGTGCTGTTGTGTTTGTGCCTTTGGCTCTTGCTTTGCTTCGCTTCGCCAAATCTGTTCTTAATCGCTGCATCTTTCCTGAGGAGAGGTGATTCGCCAACAGAATTATTTTGGTTTTGTAGCCACCTCGATTGGTGCAAGGTTCGTGCTCACGCTGCAGACATCATCGAGTGACTCCAAGGCCTCTTGTAAGTGTTTGCAGGTTTCGGAAAGCTGTGGGTCCTGGATCTCTACGAGCGCTAGGGGGTGCCAGCAGTGCCCCCAATCGATCACACCCCAGCCACGATCTTGTAATTCCTGTTGAAGCTGCTCCAGGGCTTCGAAACCACCATGAACCATGGTGCTGCCATCGCTTTGCAACACATATCCCTCTGCATCGAGGTCGAGAAGGGTCTCCAGGAGAGCTTCTTCTTCGCAATGTCCCTCGAGTCGAACCTCGCTGCGGTGCTGAAAGAGATAACTCACGCATCCGGTTTCTCCGAGCTTGCCGCCGTGTTTGCTGAAGGCAAGACGTACTTCGGCCGCCGTGCGGTTGCGGTTGTCGCTGAGTGCTTCCACCAGGACCGCCATGCCTTCGGGTCCATAACCTTCGTAGCGAATCACTTCCAGGCTGGAGCCTGTTTCCCCTTGGCCAGATCCTTTGGCAATCGCCCGCTCAATATTGCCTACCGGTAATCCGGCTGAACGTGCCTTCGTGATGGCTGTTCGTAGTTGGAAATTGCCGTTTGGGTCCGCTCCATTGCGTGCGGCCACGGTGATCTCGCGCCCAAGCCTGGTAAAAAGTGCGCCTCGCTTCCCATCCACCACCGCCTTCGTGCGTTTGATTTGAGACCATTTGCTGTGGCCGGCCATAGGGAGCAGGAGGGGGATCAGCCGCGCGCTTCGAACACGACCTTGGGTCTGAGCTGGTCTTCGCTGTTGGCGATTCCAATTCCCAGCATGATGTTGTCTGCACTGAGAACAACGGTGGGACCGTCTCCATTTTGATGGGAGATCGTGCGACCGCAGCTCCAGTCGTCCCGTTCGCGCTCAGAGAGCGTTCGGATTGGTAGGTGGGTTAGGGCGCGTTGGGGAGGGATGAGGGTGAGGGACCCGTTCATTGGAGTGGTTTGTTCATTGGGATGCTCTGGCAGGGCAATCGCATGGGCCTCCACGAATCCCAGCGCTTGGGTGCGCCGCAGCCAGTCCAGGCAGCCGCCACACCCGAGGGCTTGACCAAGATCTCGGGCCAACGAACGGATGTAGGTGCCAGCAGAGCAGTGCACCTCAAGGGTGAGCTTGCCTTGCTCTGAATCCCAATGCTGAAGAGAGAGGGAGTGGATGGTCACACTGCGGGCCGGTAAGTCCATCACTTCACCGCGGCGGGCCCTGGCATAGGCCCTTTCGCCGTTCACGTGAACCGCTGAAACCTGTGGTGGACACTGCTCGATGCCACCGCGGAAGGGGTTGAGGGCTTGATCCATCTCCTCAAGGCTTAAACGCGGCCAATCCTGAAGCGCAACGACTTCTCCCTGTCGGTCATCGGTGCTGGTGCTGGTTCCCAGCTGGATCACACCGCGATAGGTTTTCTCTCCTGGGAGGTAGGGAAGCAGTCGGGTGGCCTGGCCCACTGCAATCGGCAGAACGCCGGTTACGGCTGGGTCCAGGGTGCCTCCATGCCCCACTCTTTTGGTTTGGAGCACGCGACGCATCCGGCTCACGCAGGCGTGGGAGGTGAGACCTGAAGGCTTGTCGATCACCACGAAGCCGAGTGGTGCATCCAAGGGGGTGGAATCGCAGTTGTTCTGAATGTGGCATCCGGCCTGCACGTAAATTGACGATGTCCGACCGGTAGAAGATGCAACGTCTGAGCAATTCTCCCCGCGTGGACATCGAGACCTTCTTGGACAACGGCTTTTCTGTTCGTGACCATTTGGCTGAATACCTTCAGCTCACGTTGGAGCAGGTGGATCAGCGCTTACCCGATGGGAAGGATGATTTAGCCGCACTGCATCCGGGTGCTTTTCAAGCGGATCAAGCCACGGAGTTTTACGAGACCACCGTGGGAACGGGGCATCTCTTTGAATTGGCAGCTTGGCATCTCAGCAGCTCCGACTACATCGCGGACACGCTTCGTTTGCAGAAGGATTTCGCTCGGGGCACAGTCCTTGATTTTGGAGGAGGGATAGGAACGCATGCCTTAGCGGCAGCGGCATTAGACAATGTTGATCGGGTTCATTTTGTTGATCTGAATCCACAGAACAGGGCATTCGTCTCGTCGAGGGCTCTTGCTCTAGGTTTGGATCAAAAAATGTCGGTTCATCGTGATCTTTCAGATCTCAGCGGCCAACGTTTCGATACAGTTGTTTGTCTTGATGTATTGGAGCATCTGCCTGATCCATCTGATCAGCTCATGCAATTCCATTCGTTCATGAACGAAGACGGAAGGGCCTTATTAAACTGGTATTTCTTCAAAGGATATAGCGGCGAATATCCGTTTCACTTTGATGATCCCAAGCTTGTTGACTGCTTTTTCCGTACGTTGCAATCGCATTTTCTTGAAGTTTTTCATCCGCTTTTAATTACGACGAGGGTGTATAAGCCCGTGGAAGAGACCAACGCTTTTAGTTGCTAATTTAGACAATGCATTCATCGCATTACTTTCTAGCGATGTATTGCTTAGGGGATTAATGATTGCCGTGAAGCCTTCTCAGCCAGCTCTTGCATGAGAAATGAATTGGAAGATTGGCTTGATTCGCCTTTAATAGCCTCTGTCAAGCCTAGTCTTTAGATACATGAATTGCCGTAACCTTAATGAGTGATTAGATGGCTTTAGTTCTTTTCGTTAGATGTCATTTCACGTTAATAGGCAAGTTAAAATACTCCCGAATTGGGAAATGAAGGGAGAGTCAGTCTGTCTATTTATCGTCCTATGATTCAGCTCAATCGGTTTAGTCTAATAAATTCCGCCTGCTCTGAAATCATGCTCTTCTTCTTTAAGATTTGAAGAACTACATGTAGATTGAGAATAGTGAAGAAGATTTTTATAGCCATCTGGCACTAATCCTGGACATAGGATTCCAACCTCAATAGCCTGAGGGCAAAAATAAACTCCCTTCCAACGGTTGATAAATCTCCCTTTGATTTCATCTGAGAATTGAAAGCCATTCTCTGCGGCAAAATCTATGATCTGTTTTGGATTTAATGATGAGAGCCCAGAGCGAAATTGCTTGTCATTACGTGCTCGATCAATGAATGCGTGTAGTTGAGACTTAGACATAACATAATCATCTCTCCTCGATATATACACTGCATTAACTCAAGATTGAGGCGAAACCATATTCACTGTGGATAATATTAAGTACAATGCAGATATAGTGAATGTGACTTTTCGGTTCTATGAATTCTGCAAGGCACATTACCGTGAATCCGTATTAATAATTGTCACACTATGTTTGCTTGCCTGAGCTCTGTCGATTTCTAAGGTCTGAGTTTTAAATTTAAAAAGTCATAGATCCTCACAATGTCTCAGAGAGAAGCGAATAGAGATTATAGTTTTCGCCTGCTTGATTTTCACCAGGCATCACGCCAAGGTAGCAACCAGATGAAGGCAAGGAAGGCAAAAGAATATGTTTTCAGTAACTTGCTTGGAATGGAAACATATTGCAAGAATCATTATAATGAATATTATTCCACCTCGAATTTTTCTTGCAATATCACCCAGCTCAGCAAAGGTGAATTGCAAACGAGTTCGATATGCGCCCCGATTAATAATGTTCACCTTGAAATTTTTAAGTCAAATCAAACCTTGCTTTACGAAGAAGAAGCCAATCAAAATTCAATTGCATTTTGCTGGATAAATAATCAAGGCAAAAAGCCAGGCAGTAACACTATTATTAGTGGTCACAAGATGAAGGATTTAAGCATAGCAGGATTTAATCGTTTAAATAAAACTGGTGGCAATACATGGGATATTGTTGGGGCCAATACTCTCCTCTGCTGTATGAGCCTGAAGTGGAAAATAATGAAAGAAAAAATAGACAAAATGAATGCTTATAATGCATATGCAAGAATCGAAGAATGTATCGGCATTGATTCCAATAGCACGGCTAGCTTTCAGCTCAAAAATTTGTTTGAAAAGCATTTTACGAAGGGAATCACTACAGCTAGTGGATTTTATGATTTAGCCATTGCAACTTTAGAGGATTCTTGCGAGCTACAAAATCAGATCACCGAGAGATCTGAATCCACTGAACTGATAGAGGATCTTGTTAAATTATTGCATGAAGATAGACCAGGTTTGCCACCCTTGACGATTGGAGAAATTACTAAATACTTGAATTCTGAGCAAGAATCTGTAGGTCAAGCGTGTATATCTACCTTTAATATGAATATTCTTGATTTGATTAAAAGTATCCGTCTAGAGCAAGTCAAGAAGTCTTATCTAAATCCACACGTTCCCCGTGGCTTAAAGCAATTTACTAAACAGCATAATGCTTTATATTATGGGTTCAAAAATTGGGATTCTTTTCAACGACTGTATTTTAGGACTTTTCTAGAGAGTCCTGAAGACACAATTGATAAAGCAAGCAAGATGAGTGTTCTTGTTTCTGACTTGCGTAGAGGAAGTATGTCATGAAAATCAAATTTGCCTATACAGATCCATTGCAATTATCTGAGACTCTTCAGGAATATGGTCAAGTCACAAGAATTTCTCAACTTGAAAGTGGTGAAGGTAGTTATTCTATGTCTCATCAAAAATCAACTGGTATGGCTATTGCTGAGATCAGTGCCTCAAAACCCCTTCTATACGAGGGATGGGGTACAAGTTGGTCAGTTGATTTTAATTGGATAACACCAATTCGCAAAGCAAATTCTCCTTTTGGATACTGCGAAGGTTTTGACATGAATGATAATAGTCTTGGAGGTTTTAATACTTTTCATTCAAACCCAGGTGACTCATGGGGGAAATATTCTGAATCATGCTCTTCAACTGCATGTATGTTAGACAAGAAAATACTCCTCGATAAGCTTCAAGAATGCAAGGCAAGTCATGCTATCGATAATTTAAATCAATCCATGGGTTTAGTGATTGACCATGAAGCCTTCACGCAATTGCGGAAACTTACTCGAAGAGATCTTGTTAAAGGAATTTCTAATCCTTCTAAGTACTATGATTTAATGACTATCTGTCTCGAAGAAGGAAATCGTAGACTGTTTAAAAAGAAACAGGCAAAGAATCAGCGTTTGCTTGGTGAGATTGTTGATCTTGCACATGATCTTGATCAAATGAGCTCACCAATGTCCTTGTCAGACGTTTGTCGGCATTTAAACTCTGGCCAAGCTTCTTTATATCGAGTATGCCAAGATTACTTCGGCATGGGTATCATAGAAATGATGACTCAGGTAAGACTTGAAGAAGCCAGAAGATCAATGATTTATTATTCTACGACATCAGATTATGATAATAATACTATCCGTGAAATAGCAATTCGTTTTGGATTTAAGCATCAAGGTAGATTTTCGAGAAGGTACTTTACCAGTTTTGGAGAATTGCCAAGCCAAACACTTAAGCGCTCTAAGCTTTTATAAACAGGCATGCAAGTACTGACCTTGCCCTGCTTCAACAATGAAATTAATTTAAAGACCGTAGGGTTTTGCCTCCAAGCCTGAAGCTAAGAGAAAGGTTAAGCTTTTTCTTGCTCTTATCCGATTCTTACCAAAAAGAGTAGAATTTGGGAAATATGGTGACCTTTACGAGTTATCGAAAAATTTATTTTCATCAAGAATGAAACGAATCACCTTTGAGTTGAATGATGAGCTTCATAAAAAGCTCAAGCTTCTTTGCTATACAGAGTCTTTATCTATAGGCCATATTCTTAGGCAATGTGTTTCGGACTTTTGCGATAAACATGATGCTCATTTGATTGAACTAATCGATAAGCGATCAAAGTAGTTTGTTGGACTCCTGAATTAGGCTAATTCATCTTGCTCTTGATTTTAGTAAGTTTCCACATTCTTGAATAGTCTCGATATAGTTTGATTGATTAATTTGGTAAAGCTGAAAAATCTCTTTGGGGTGGCTTTTGGTTTGCCCTCTATGTCTCTATTGTCTATGAAATCTGAAATTCTGCATTTGCATGTTTCTTATGGACTGCTTGTGTAAATAAAAATTGTCAACATGATGCATATTAAATGTGTTTTTACCGTTTGCAATGGATTATTTAGATAGAATTATTTATTCGTTTTATTCTTATGGCTGAAAGGTTTGATATTCTTGTTCACGGGATGAGCGAAAGTGATGCCTCAAGGCTCTTGTTTGAGAATACTTTAAATGTTAAGAGACCCGCAGATCGTTATTTTGCTGCCACTAGGCTTGGCTTGAGCACAACAGATGCATCATTTGAGTTACTTCTTCATGCTGTTGAGAAGCTTTCCGTCGATGAATTGTACGACAGGATTACGCGTAGAAAATCTATTGAAGCTCTTGGAAGGAGAAAAGATGTGCGAGCCATACCAACTTTAGTTGGTGTTTTGAATTGTACTGATAGCGAGGCTGTCATTAATGCAATTACTTCCTTGGTTCGCATTGGTTGGCAGCCACTCTCCGATGACATAGATCTACTCCTTTCACTCTTGAATGGCGAAGTTACGCAGATGCGTGCTGTTATTCAAGCTCATACCAGACTAAAAATTATGAATCCAAAATCTCATTCTGTCATCTACAATCTTTGTTCTCATGAGAGTGTCTTGGTTTCTGGTGCAGCACGCGCGTATCAGGCAAGGATATATGGAAGAGTTGATCTCTTAGGCCCTTTGATTCCACAGCTTACTGATTTAGTGGCTGGAAAAAGACGCTCGGCCGTGATTGATTTAGGTGATGCTGGTGATGAAAGCAGACTTGCAGATTTGGTGCGAGCACCAGTCTCTATGTCTCTAAGGGCAAAAAGTTTTTTTGATATCGTTGATGTTAATCATTCAATTCTTACTTCTAAAAATCACACTCTGTTAGATCAGCTTTTAACTGACAATCCTCAATATCTTGATTTTAAGGCTGACTGGCAGTGCGATTTGGATCCTGCTGAAATCGAGAGAAACCTCAGTCATAGGGATGAAGCGCGGCAATATGGAGCAGCATTAAGCCTCATGAATATTGATTCAAAGACTTGTCTTGAAATTGTGGATAGTATGCAAGAAAGACTTTGGTCTGATTACGTAACCCATTATTACCTTACCTGCATTATAGGTTTGCGTAGATTTCATCAAAAAAGTGATTTGGTTCGTGCTGCTCTTTCGGAAACCACACCTCAATATACAAAGTCGAGAATAGCGGCAGCTTGGGCTTGTCTCGAGCTAGAACTCTTTGATCAAATGGAGCTGATCTACGAACTTTCTAATTCTGCTTTTTGGAGGCCGCTTCGCTGGACTTGTCAACAGGTGATGGCACGGCTAGTTGAGAAGCAGCAGTTTAATTATCAACCTTAGGAAGATTGAATTCGATGATAAATTGTATATAGATGATTGGCTGATTGCGCATTGGAGTAGCAAGAACGAAAGATCTTTCCCGAAGAACTTTAGCTTAAATTTTACTTGTATGGATTACTTGAATGAGATTGGTGAGAATATAAAATAATTAGCTACTATTGTTTTAAGCTGTTTTGTGATTGCTTTAGTGTGCTTAGGGTTGAAGATGATCTATTTGCCTGGTTGGCTTTGAATGTTTTGGGCTGCCTTTCGTTCCAGGTTCCGGAAAATTTTATAAAGCCGAATTGGAACGTTGTGTATCAGTCGTGCTTGGTAAAAATGAGAGTTTATGATTTGTCTGTTCGGTGCTCATGTCATCCAGCCACGGCTGAGATGCTGTGGGGTGCTTGAGGAAAGCTTGTTGGCATTGGATCAGGCTTTCCTTCTGCCAACGCTTTGGCGCGAATATACATTTGGCTTGACGTTGATCCAGCTGCTTCCATCGCCTTGGCGACAAGATCCCAGTTGCGGATTTCGGTAGACATCTTTGAGATTTGAAAACGAATGGTTTATAAAACTTAAAGCCTTTTGGGAGTGCCTGTGGCTTCAGCGGTATCAATATCGTCTTGATTGAGAAAAGGAATGCGCTAAGACCAATCAGCTCAGTTGATCATGGGCATTGGCCTCAAGCTTTCTTTCACCTGCTACGGCTCCACTCACTCCAGATGTCTAGGTTTGTGCCTCTGAGAAGGGCAAGGGGTGCCAGTAATGCTTTCTCGATCAGCTCACCGCAAAAGTTCAAAATCTCTCTTTGCAGTTGTTCCCGTCTTGGAACGGAACGTCTTGTTGACGAGCGCTTTCGGTTGTCACCTTCTCTTTCGCCTCTCCCCTTCGTCTCTTTAGATTCCAATCTGCTGAACATTGTCTGCTGATGACTCTTCTCAGCACTCCGCTTTGAGATACTTCAGCCGCGGTAGATATGAATGGAGTTGAATTGCTTATTCATTGGAACTTTGCTAACAAGATGAAAGTAGCCCTGCACTATTTGCATTGACGGTGTTCATGATGAGTGGTTCGGAAGTGCAAGCACACAAACTATTTTCATGATGGGTCGAACAAAAAAAGAGCAACAATCTTTCGATCATTGCTCTTTGCTGAGGACTCTGTCTTTTGTCAGTCGCTTGATCAGTCTGGATTACTGAGCTGCTGCTGCAACCGTGATGCGCTTGCGATTGCGAAGCCCGCGGCGGATCGACTCAAATTTGACGATCCCGTCGGTCAAGGCAAACAAGGTGTCATCCTTGCCGCGACCAACATTGACGCCTGGCATAACGGAGGTGCCACGTTGGCGGATCAGAATGGAACCAGCCGTTACGCTTTCACCGCCGTAGGCCTTCACGCCGAGGCGTTTGGAATTGGAGTCGCGTCCGTTGCGGGTTGAGCCTGTGCCTTTCTTGTGGGCCATGGAAAATCAAAGAGATGGAGAGAGGGAAGCTGGTTGAGGCAATCAGCTGATGGCTTTGCCGCCGACGGAAATGGATTCGACCATCACTCGGGTGAGCTCCTGTCTATGACCATTCTTACGGCGTGTTTTCTTTTTAGGGCGCATTTTGTAAACGATCACTTTTTGACCGCGACGGTGAGCCATCACTTTGAGTTCCACACTGGCGTCCTGGACATAGGGTTTGCCAACGGTGGCGACGTCACCGTTTTTGACCAGAAGCACTTTGTCGAGGGTGATCTTGGCGTCCACGTCGGCATGCAGCCGGTCGAGGTCGTAATAACGGTTGGGTTGCACCCAAAATTGCTGTCCAGAGGCCTCGACGATGGCGTACGAGCCTGTCTCTGGAGTGGTTTGTGAGCTGCTGCTGCTGGTTTCTGCCATGGGCTACGGGACGCGAACAGGCTCGGAGACTTGGAAGCCGCCGATTTGGCCTGTGCCGCAATCGAAAGACAAACAAAGATCTTCGACCTTCGTGCTCTCTTTCGTCAAGATTCACTTGAACACTTTTCGTTTTGGATGACCAGGCCGGCCCTCACGATCGCCTTGTTATTGAGGTCGCCTGAGCTCGAATCGGCTTGCTGTCAGTGGTTGCCTGGCAATCGCTACACCCAGGTGGATCTAGGCCTTGAGGACTCAGCGGTCGATGTCGTCTCCGCGTTGGAACGACAACGCGAGGCTGTCGATGCTGTAGTGATTGAGCAATCTCTCCTGCAAGACAAGACACGTGAAGACCTACTAGCTCGTGGTTTGCTCTTCCCTGCCGTTGTGGTGGGCGAATTGATGGGCCGTGTCGATTACCACCCTGAAGAGGTTCATCTGCCAGACGATCAGCTTGAGCAGCTTGGTTACAACGTTGACGCAGCGATCTCACGCTTTCTTCGCCACGGTCAGAAAGATATTCGCCCTGAAGATGGATCCACCGAATCGGATCAGGTTGGTGGGCAGCCTGAGGGACGTGCTTGGAAGTTGTCGAGCCGCTTGCAGGAGAGGCTTGGTTACCTCGGGGTGTTCTACAAGCGAGATCCCTCGCGATTCTTGGCCAATCTTCCTCCCCATGAACAGCGTGAGCTGCTGCAGTCGCTGCAGCGCACCTATCGAGATCTGTTGATTGGTTACTTCCGTGACCCTGCTGCTGCCAACCAGGCGTTAGAGAGTTTTGTAAATACCGCTTTTTTTGGCGACCTGCCCATTACTCAAACCGTTGAGATTCACATGAATCTGATTGACGACTTTTGGAAACAACTCAGACTTGAAGGGCATAAAGACGACTTCCTTCAGGATTACCGCCTTGCACTGTTGGATGTCATGGCTCACCTTTGCGAAATGTACCGACGGTCAGTCCCTGGAGATATTCCCTTGGCTTCTGCTGGATCTGAGCGCCGTCAGCTTCAGGATTCGGAAGTGATCTTATGAGCCCGCGCAAGACTTATATCCTCAAGCTTTATGTAGCTGGGAATACTCCGAATTCGATGCGTGCACTCAAAACGCTTCGCAATATTCTTGAAACGGAATTCAAGGGTGTCTATGCCTTGAAGGTCATTGATGTCTTGAAAAATCCTCAGCTTGCAGAAGAAGACAAAATTCTGGCAACACCCACGTTGTCCAAAATTCTCCCCCCTCCTGTGCGTCGGATTATTGGTGACCTTTCTGATCGTGAACGAGTGCTGATCGGGCTTGATCTTCTTTACGACGAGCTTGTTGACAACGACCTCAGCTCTTCCCTGATGGATGCGTTGGAAGTTCCGGACATCGAAGAGGCAGATTCTTAAGTCACGGGGTGATCTAGAGGGTACTGAGGATTTTCCTTATTAACGTTGGAGAGCAAGGTCGCGGTTATGCAGATTTCTAGCTCAAGCGGTTCTCCTCAGATGCAGGTCCAGAAGCTCCCCACTGGAATTGAGGGCTTCGATGATGTGTGTCATGGCGGCTTGCCAATTGGACGCAGCACCCTGATTAGCGGAACGTCCGGAACGGGTAAAACTGTTTTTTCCTTGCACTTTCTCCACAATGGAATTGCTCATTACGATGAGCCCGGAATTTTTGTCACGTTTGAAGAGTCGCCACTCGATATTCTGCGTAACGCTGCAAGTTTCGGTTGGAACTTGCAGGAGATGGTGGAGCAAGATAAGCTCTTTATTCTTGATGCTTCACCGGATCCTGATGGTCAGGATGTGGCGGGCAGTTTCGATCTGTCTGGCCTGATTGAAAGAATTAATTACGCCATCCGAAAGTACAAAGCCAAAAGGGTGGCAATCGATTCGATTACGGCTGTATTTCAACAATATGATGCGGTGTTTGTTGTGCGCCGGGAGATCTTCCGTCTCATCGCACGCTTGAAGGAGATCGGTGTCACAACTGTGATGACCACTGAACGAATCGATGAATACGGGCCAATCGCGCGTTACGGCGTTGAAGAGTTTGTCTCTGACAATGTTGTGATTCTCCGTAATGTGCTTGAGGGCGAGCGCCGAAGAAGGACCGTTGAGATTCTCAAATTGCGAGGCACCACCCATATGAAGGGTGAGTTCCCGTTCACGATGGGGGCCCATGGGATCAGTATCTTCCCTCTTGGTGCGATGAGGCTCACGCAGCGCTCATCCAATGTGCGCGTGAGTTCTGGTGTGCCACGGCTCGATGAGATGTGTGGCGGCGGCTATTTCAAGGATTCAATCATTCTCGCGACGGGAGCGACGGGTACAGGCAAGACCTTATTGGTCTCGAAATTTATTGAGGATGCCTGCAGTAATAAAGAGCGAGCAATTTTGTTTGCCTATGAAGAATCACGTGCTCAATTAATGCGTAATGGCACAAGCTGGGGTATTGATTTTGAGCAGATGGAGCAAGATGGCCTGCTGAAGATTATTTGCGCCTACCCAGAGTCCACTGGTCTGGAAGACCATTTGCAGATTATTAAAACTGAAATCAGTCAATTCAAGCCAACCCGAATGGCGATTGACTCATTATCTGCGTTGGCGCGTGGTGTAAGCCGCAATGCCTTTAGGCAGTTTGTGATCGCATTGACTGGATATGCAAAGCAAGAAGAAATTGCCGGCTTCTTTACTAATACATCAGAAGAATTCATGGGGAGTCATTCGATCACTGATTCCCATATCTCAACTATCACTGACACGATTTTATTGCTCCAGTATGTTGAGATACGTGGTGAGATGGCTCGAGCGATCAATGTTTTCAAGATGCGTGGGTCCTGGCATGATCGCGGTATTCGAGAATTCTTGATCACTGGTAACGGACCGCAAATTCAAGATTCTTTCTCCAATTTCGAGAGAATTATCAGCGGCGTTCCTCACCGCGTGACGATGGATGAACGGAGCGAACTATCGCGTATCGCCCGTGGAGTAGCTCCAGAATAGGAATGATAAGTACTTGAAATGTCGAGGCTAAATTGAAGCGACCTTTCTTTAGTCAACCTCAAATTCTTCTTGCTCATAGCGACTTTGTCGCTCAGCTTGCAATTTGATTTCGTCTTGGTCGGATTGGGCTAGAGGTAGGTCAAACCAGAATGTTGTTCCTACATCTGGTTCGCTTGCCATACGAATCACACTGCTGTGTTTCTCTAAAATCCCCCTCACGATGGAGAGTCCTAAGCCCGTCCCCACTTCCGTATGAACTGCATTCTCTACGCGATAAAACCGTTCAAAGATTCGTTGTTGTTTGTCTTCGCTGATTCCATAACCTGTGTCACCCACTTCCACTCGTAATTTTGGAAGAGGTGAAATCATTTCGCATTGCGGTGCTTGAAGTGAATCTTCTGGAAGAGGTCCCATCCAGCAGCTGTCGGGCCAGGCGTAGGCGCGTATCACGATGCGGCTGCCACTCCTGCTGAACTTGAGAGCATTTCCAACGAGATTATCCAGCACCTGGAGAAGCAGGTCCCAATTGCCAAGAATGTCTGGCAGATCGATTGATGCCTCCAGGTCAAGTTCCACTTGTTTGTCTGATGCGTTCAGTTGGTAGCTGCGCAGGGTTTGTTCAAGGCCAGGCCTGAGATCGAGTTCAGAAAACTGAACGCTGGGATGGGCTTCGAGCCTTGAAAGATCCAGTACATCGTTCACGAGTCGCGTGAGTCGATCGGTTTCGTCATTGGCAATGCCCAGAAACTCTTGCTTGTCTTTCTCGCTGAGTTGATCCCCCATTTCGTACAGGGTTTCGACGTAGCTCTTGATGTTGAACAGCGGAGTGCGCAGTTCATGGGACACGTTGCTGATGAAGCGGCTCTGGGCCGCGTTCAGCTCCACTTCGCGGGTGAGGTCCTGCATGGTTACGGCGATTCCCTTTAGGTTTTCGCCGCTGGGTTCGCGTACTGCTTGAAGCACGAAGCGCAGGGTGCGAGGCGGCTCCCCGATGCTGCTTCGAAGATCATTGCTGTCACGGCCTTGGTTCAGGACTCCATCGAGAGGCTCATGGAGCTCATTGGCTAATAAGTCTGGGATTGCATTGAGAAAATCCTGTCCTTCGAGATTGCGTCCCTCCCAGCGAAACAAGCGTCGAGCCGTTGGATTGGCTAACACAATTTGTCCTTTCTCATCCAGCAACACCGCACCATCCGCCATCGTTGCGATCAGCGAGGCCTGCTTGACCTGGGCAGCCTGCAACTCTTCGATGTTGGCTGCGTCGTAGTCCTGGAGCTGCGAGGCCATCGCATTAAACCCATCCAACAACTCGCCAAGTTCGCCGCCAACAGGGAGGCCAATACGGGCCTGGAAATCTCCAGAAGCAATCGAGCGAACGCCGCGTAGCAGTTCCTTGACGGGGCGGGTGATGGTCAGCGCGTTGAAAACAGCCCCAAGAATCACCAGGACCCAGATTGAAATAAAGACGGCCACGGTGACCTCTCGGGTCAAGGAGGCACTAGCAAGAGCCGAGTCATTCGGATTCACCCCGAGGGCGAGAACGCCGAGATAGCGACCCTCATGAATCAAGGGCACAAAAACATCAGTGACCTGACCCTCAGGGGTCAGGTGTTGACGGACGAGGGGATTTTTAGGCCTCGATCTCAGTTCACTCGGGAGTTCGAGGCGTCGATTGAGACGTAGGTCTCCCCTGGTATCAGCGTCATTCCCACTGATGGGAATGCCGAGGTACACAACGCCTTCTGGATCTGCAAAAAAGATGTAGCGCAGGCTGCGGCTTGAACGCCAAAACTGTTCGGCCACATTGGCCAGTTCTCGGTCGTGTCCTTCTGCAACCAGCTCGGTGACATTGCCCGCTAAAAGGAGCCCTAAATCGCGGGCGTAACGCGTGTCATTCATCACCGCATCACGTTGGATGCCGTTGAGCGCGAAAAAGGTGATGCTGGTCATCATCAGGCTCACCACAAGCGTGGCGATGGCCAGAAGTTTGGTCTGAAGGCTGAATTCGGCCCACCAGAGGCGGATGCCACTCCAAAGGCCCTCCTGCTCTGCGGCCGTATCAGAAGAGGCTGACCCTGCCCATGAGGACGCAGTCGAGTTCGCAGAAGCTGGTGCCGAACCGCTACTCATGGCGCATCAATGCTTAACAAAGCTTAGGTGCGCACTTGATGGCCAATGTCTGTTCTGAATTGCATGCCGTCGTATCGGACCTGCCTTAATCCTTCGTAGGCCTTTGCGAAGGCCTGATCAAAATCTATTGCTTGAGCCACCATCGCCAGAACGCGGCCGCCGGAGGTTTCCAGCACCCCCTCAGTGCTGTGTCGCGTCCCTGCGTGAAACAACTGACGTTGTTCCGTGTTGGTTGGGTTGGGGCTGAATGCAACTGCAATCGGATCACCTTTCCGGGGGCTGTCCGGATAGCCCGCTGCTGCTGCCACAACACAGGCACTGCACAGCTCTACCTGTGTGAGCGCTGGGGCATCTGCAAGACGTCCGAGCGCACAAGCCTGGAGCACGCGAGCGAGTTCAGGTCCCATGAGAGGCATCAGGGTTTGACATTCAGGATCGCCAAAGCGGCAATTGAATTCGATCACCTGCGGCCCCTCCTCAGTCAGCATGAGACCCGCATAAATCACCCCCCGGTAGTGGATTCCTCGCTTGCGCAAAGCCGCAAGGGTTGGTTTCAGGATTTGTTCGCGCGCCTGCTCTAGGCCCGCTTGATCGAGGAGGGGGGCCGGTGCATAGGCCCCCATTCCCCCGGTATTCGGTCCATGGTCACCATCTAAAAGTCGTTTGTGGTCTTGCGCGGGCGGTAGCAAAACCATGTCCTCGCCATCGCATAGGGCAAACACGGAGACTTCAGGACCGGTGAGGCGTTCTTCCAGCACAAGCTGTTCGCCTGCTCGTCCGAATCGCCCTTGAAAAGCCTCTTGAATGGCGGCGGCCGTCTCCTCCACGGTGTTCGCCACCGTTACCCCTTTCCCAGCTGCGAGCCCATCCGCCTTCACAACCAAGGGGCGCTGCAGTCGCTGGAGAAGGGCAAGCCCCTCCTGTTCGTTGGTCACGGTCCAGTACCCAGCTGTGGGAATCCCTGCTTCTTGCATGAGTTGCTTTGCCCAGGCTTTGCTCGCTTCGAGCTGTGCACCCTCCGCACTCGGGCCGAAGACTGCGATGCCTTGTCCACGCAGCGTGTCTGCGAGACCAGCGGCCAAGGGTGCTTCTGGACCGATCACCACGAGATCGATGGCGTGGTTGCTGCACGCCGTAACCATGCCTTCGTGGTCCGTTTCTGCGATCGCCAGGGGAGTGCAGCCTTCCAAATCGCTGGTGCCAGCGTTTCCAGGACTGATCCAAATGTCTTCGATCTCTGGGCAGCGTCTGAACGCCCAGGCCAACGCCTGCTCTCGTCCGCCACCTCCGACCACGAGCACATTGCGCAACGGTGGCAGCGAGAGGGGACGGGTGCTGGAGATGGACATGGGCGGATGCGGAACGGGGGGTGACTCCTAGGTTTGGAGTTCAGACGCAATGCTCGGTGCGTTGCCCTGACCTATCCATCTTTGTCGAACGACTGTCAGCCCATGGGGCTTTCCTCCCTGCCACTGGTGTTTTTGTTGGCGGCAGCACCGCCGTTGGGCGCGGCGCCTGTGCCTCCTATTGCTTTGCCGATGTCCCTTGAGGCCTTTGAAACGGTTCTCCAAGAAGGTGACATATCCCAGCTGTCGGCGGCTTGTGCTGATGCGGATCGTTTTGGCCTGCAAGAGCGCCTGCGTCTGCTGCGCGATCGCTTGATGCTGGTGGCGCCTTCCCCGCAACCGTTTGCTGTTGTGATGGCGAATGCCCGGGCGCTGCTGGCCTGTAAGGCTCCCGACAGCACCCAGATTGTGCTCAGTCGATATGGCCCTGGACCAGGATTACAGCGCAGGGAGTGGTTGCTGCTGTCGTGGCAAGCCGCCAGTGCGGCCCTCGATCAAGATCGCGCTGCGCTGGCCCTGCGGCGTTTGGCTGATGGAGACCTCACGCGTCTCGATACCGAGCTGTTGATCGTGGGCCAATCGGAGGATGGCTTGCCGCTTACGCGTTCAGCTCTTGATCTTCTGGCGAACCATGAGCTGGCAGCTGGCAGGCCGGAGGAAGCCGTCACGGTGCTTCTAGCGGGACGTACTCCAGGGGTGGTGGCATCGCGCAGGCTTGGCCAAGTTGCTGAACTGTTGGCGCCGCTTGATCCAGAGCGCAGTGATCTGTTGTTGGAAGCGGCCTTGGATCAAGCGGCAGCTGAGCAAGCCTGGGGTTTGGCGGAAGATTTGCTCCGCCTGCAGTTGCGTTTGGCGTTGCAACGGGGGGGCGATGCTGAGCGACCTCGCGAACGGTTGCGTCGTTTGGCGAGCCGGGTTGATGACCGCTTAACGCTGCTTGAGCTCGAACAGATTTCCCCTGACTGGGATCAACAGCGTTTGCAAGACCTTGAGGATCAGCTGCGCTCACCTCGCGCTGCCGGTGGCCATGCCTCCCTGGGAGAATCGGACTCATCTGAAGCTCCTGCTTCCAATCCTTTGGCCACGCCATGACCAGCTCCCATGGACCACTCCTCTATGAGGGCAAGGCCAAACGCATTTATGCCTCAAACAATGAGGCTGAGGTTTTGGTCGAATTCAAAAATGATGCCACCGCTTTTAATGCTCAAAAGCGTGCACAACTGGAAGACAAAGGCCGGCTTAATTGTCAGATCTCAGCGTGTCTGTTTGAGTTGCTTGAACGGGAAGGAATACCAACCCATTACTGCGGATTGAAGTCGGATCATTGGATGGTGGTCCAACGGGTCAAGGTGATCCCGATCGAAGTGGTGCTGCGCAATGTGGCCACCGGATCACTCTGCCGTCAAACCCCTATTTCTCAAGGCACTCGCTTGGATCCAGCTTTGTTGGATTTGTACTACAAGGATGATGATCTTGGTGATCCTCTGTTGACTGAGTCTCGCCTCTTTTTACTTGACTTAGTCAGTCCAGAAAGTCGTCAGGAAATCGAGACGTTGGCAAGGCGGGTGAATACTGTTTTGATCCCTTTCTTCTCTGCTCTCAATCTGCAATTGGTGGATTTCAAGCTCGAGCTGGGACGCAATGCAGCGGGTGAATTACTTGTTGCTGACGAGATCAGCCCAGACACCTGCCGCCTTTGGGACATGAACAGTCGGGATGAAAAGGAGCGCATTTTGGATAAGGATCGCTTCCGTCAAGACCTCGGCGGAGTGATCGAGGCCTACGGGGAGGTCTGCAAACGGGTCCAAGGGGCAACCCCCAAACCCCGCAACTACAGGTAAGGTCACCGGACATTTGCGGCCGTTTAGGCCGGTATCCGCACCACCTCATGGTCAATCCCTCCTCATACCGAACCAGGAACGCCGTTCGGCGGGGAGCTTTGGGGCTTGCTCTAGCCCTACCGCTTCTGACCACCCTTCCTGCTCGAGCGCAAGCTGAGGCTGACTCCGATCAGAGTTCTGAGGAGCAGATCCAGCTCGAGGATGCGTTAACTGGGGAGAACACCGATCCTCAATCTGCACCTCAAGAATCTGCACCTCAAGCAGTGGAGGTGGAAGCGTTTGAAGGTTTAGAAGAGGCGCCTGTTGCTGCAGAGGATGAGGGCGTTAATCAGCCCAGAGTGCTGATTACAGAGGTGATGATTGATGGGATCGATGGCCACCCTGAGCAAGAGCGGGTGGAATTGGCTGCTTATGACGCCATGACCGTTCGCCCTGGAAGTCGCGTCACCAGGGATGAGCTCAAAGTTGATTTGGAGGCGATCTACGCCACCGGCTGGTTCTCGGATGTACGGATTGAACCGGTTAATGGTCCTCTCGGTGTGCAACTTGTTGTTCAAGTTGTACCCAATCCCGTGCTTACAAAGGTTGAGCTGCTTCCCGAAGATAATGAGATCCCTCCACAGGTCATTGAGGACGCCTTCAGTTCTGACTATGGACGCACGCTGAATCTTTCTGAACTTCAGCTTCGGATGAAAGAACTTCAGACGTGGTACACAAGCGAGGGGTATGCCCTTGCAAGGGTCACAGGTCCCACGCGGGTTAGTCCAGATGGGGTCGTACAGCTCAAGGTTGTGGTCGGCACAGTTGCTGGCGTTGAGGTGCAGTTCCTCAATAAAGAAGGTGAAACAACCAATGAAAAAGGCGAGCCAATTCGCGGGAAAACGAAACCCTGGGTTGTTACGAGAGAGATTTCGATCAAGCCAGGTGAGGCCTTTAATCGCAATCGACTTGAAGGTGATATCAAGCGCCTTTACGGAACATCGCTGTTCAGTGATGTCAAAGTCACACTGAAGCCTGTTGCTGGAAATCCAGGCGAAGTCAATATTGTTTTGGGAATCGTTGAGCAGTCAACCGGTTCTCTTTCAGGCGGCTTGGGCTACAGCCAAAGTCAAGGTGTGTTTGGCCAAGTTCAAATCCAGGACAGCAATTTATTTGGACGGGCTTGGAACTTAGCGCTCAACCTCACCTACGGCCAGTACGGCGGTTTAGCGAATTTCACGTTTACTGATCCATGGATCAAGGGTGATGCCCATCGCACATCGTTCCGTACTTCGCTGTTCTTGAGCCGCGAAGTTCCACAAGTGTTTCAGAGCCAAAACAATGGTGATATTGTTACCGTCACTGATTACGAAGACAATAAATCGTCCCGCGCTTACGAAATTAATACCAACAATAATCCTGCTGGCAGGAAATTTGATGACGTTGGTGAGGCGTCCGACCTCTTTCCTGAATACAGTTGGTTTGATTATCAAGGTGACTCTGTTGCCCTGCAAAGAGTTGGCGGAAATATCATTTTTGCGAGGCCCCTTAACGGAGGTGACCCCTACAAGGTTGTGCCTTGGCAAATTCTTGCGGGCCTGAATGTTCAAAGCGTTCGGCCCATCAACTTTGAGGGCACTTCGCGAGTTTATGGAACCCCAAGTGAGGGAGATAATCGAAGTATTCCTAATGAAGATATAATTTGCATCTCGTACAATTGCGCTACTGAAAATAATTTAGCTGGTTTGCGTCTTGCGGCGACTTACAACACCTTGAATGATCCCCGGAATCCCACGTCGGGAAACTTCTTTAGTTTTGGTACGGAGCAATTCGTTTCGGTTGGTGAAAATTCTCCAACATTTAATCGCGTTAAAGCAAGTTATACTCAATTCTTTCCGGTGAACTGGCTGAAAATCGCTAAAGGTTGTAGGCCAAAGCCAGGCGAAAAAGAAAACTGTCCGCAAGCTATTGGTATTCAACTCAAGGCTGGTTCCATTGTTGGAGACCTCCCTCCCTACGAAGCCTTTTGTTTGGGTGGTTCGAACTCAGTGCGTGGTTGGTATGACTGCGACCTAGCGGTTGGACGAAGTTATGGAGAAGCAACTTTGGAGTATCGCTTCCCGATTATTAGTATTTTCGCTGGTGAGATCTTTGCTGATGCGGGTACTGACTTTGGGTCTCAGAGCAGTGTTCCTGGAAAGCCCGGCAAATTACTCAAAAAACCTGGTTCGGGGTTCTCTATTGGAACAGGTGTGATTGTGACGACGCCAGTTGGCCCCCTGCGTCTTGAGGTTGCCAGTCAGGACTTCACCGGTGATTGGCGATTCAACTTAGGAGTGGGCTGGAAGTTTTAATGAGGGCCTGGCCTGCTGATTACAACAACTCATGGACGTTGGCATCCAGTGTGTCGCGCTCAGGGATTGGATTGCATAGCGGACAGCAGTGTGACGTCACTCTCTTTCCCTCAGAGCAAGAGGGGTTTTATGTGCGCTGGCTTGATCAAACGTCAAAGCCTGTTCGTTTAGACCCCTCACAGGTGCGCGATAGCCAGCTGTGTACCACCCTCAACTTTGGAGACAGACAGCTCTCCACCGTGGAACATCTGCTCGCTGCTCTCGCTGGCTGCGGGGTATCCCATGTTGAGCTCCAGGTTTCGGGTACAGAAATTCCGCTTCTTGATGGGTCAGCTTTGGGCTGGGTAGAGGCCATTGCTGAAGCCGGTTTAACCGAAGCATCAACACCACGACGCCCCCCTTTGGTGCTGTTTGAACCGCTGGCCTTTCATCGCGGTCACAGCGCCATCGTCGCGACCCCTGCTGATCGCTTCACACTGGTTGGCGTCATCGATTTCCCGCAACAAGCGATTGGTCGTCAGCAATTAGCCATCGAGCTCACCCCTCAGAGGTTTATTGATGAGATCGCTCCGGCTCGGACCTTTGGTTTTCGCGAGCAAGTGGAACAACTTCGCTCCTCTGGTCTCATTCGTGGAGGTGCTTTAGATAATGCCCTCGTCTGTGATGGAGATTCCTGGATGAACCCCCCGCTGCGTTTTCCAGATGAACCAGTGCGCCATAAGATCTTGGATCTAATCGGAGATCTGGCTCTTGTGGGTTTTCCTCAAGCCCAGGTGCTGGTCTATCGAGGATCCCACGGCCTTCATACTGAGTTGGCCGCGGCACTTGCCGATCAACTCGTTCCCCAACGCTGAGCCACTTGACCGTTCTTGCCTCTACCGACTCGCCTTCTGCGGTGCTCAATGCCGAGCAGATCATGGGGTTGCTGCCGCATCGTTATCCATTCGCGTTGGTGGATCGGGTGCTTGAGCACGTTCCAGGTGAACGCGCAGTCGCGATCAAGAACGTCACCCTGAATGAGCCACAGTTTCAGGGGCATTTCCCTGATCGTCCTTTGATGCCTGGGGTGTTGATCGTGGAAGCGATGGCTCAGGTGGGAGGCTTGATCGTGACCCAAATGCCAGATCTTCCGAAGGGCTTGTTCGTGTTCGCCGGAATTGATGGCGTTCGTTTTCGTCGGCCGGTGGTCCCGGGTGATCAATTGAGAATTACCTGTGAGTTGCTCAGTCTTAAACGAAAGCGTTTTGGCAAAGTGAAGGCGGAGGCCACGGTGGACGGACAGCTTGTCTGCTCCGGTGAGCTGATGTTCTCTCTGGTGGATTGAGCGTGATGAGTGATGAGCTCTCCACATCAGTGATCACGGACGATCTCCCCGCTCAGGTCCATCCGATGGCGGTGGTTGATCCCCGAGCAGAACTCGCCCATGGCGTTGTGATCGGACCTGGAGCCGTGATTGGTCCTGAGGTGAGTATCGGGGCTAACACCTGGATTGGTCCCCATGTGGTGCTCGATGGTCTGCTGCGCATTGGCGCTCACAACCGCATTTACCCCGGCGCTTGTTTGGGGCAAGAACCTCAGGATTTGAAATACAAAGGGGCTCCAACAGAAGTTGTGATTGGTGATCACAACACCATTCGTGAATGCGTCACGATTAATCGTGCCACTGATGAAGGTGAGCAGACTCGGATTGGTGACAACAACTTGCTGATGGCCTATTGCCATCTTGGCCATAATTGTTTGCTTGGAAACAACATCGTGATGTCGAATGGCATCCAAGTGGCAGGCCACGTGTTGATTGAAGATCGGGCCGTGATCGGTGGTTGTTTAGGGATTCATCAATTCGTTCACATCGGCGGCATGGCGATGGTTGGCGGCATGACCCGTGTGGATCGTGATGTTCCTCCTTACTGTCTTGTCGAAGGCCATCCAGGCAGGGTGCGGGGTCTGAATCGTGTGGGTTTGAGACGTCAAGGCCTGCATCGCCTTGAGGGGGGTCAGGAATTCAAACAGCTTCAAGAGGTTTGGTCCTTGCTTTATCGCTCAGATCACGTCATTGCTGATGGCTTAAACCTTGCGAGGCAGCAGGCTCTGCTGCCTGCCGCTAACCACCTCTGTACCTTTTTGGAGGGTTCCTTGTCGACAGGTCGACGGGGGCCCATGCCTCCTCCCTCGAGTCGCTGATGGTGCGTCTGCTCATCAGCACCGGCGAGGTGTCGGGAGATCTGCAGGGAAGCTTGTTGATTCAGGCCCTATGGCGTGTCGCGAAGCGTCGTGGACTCGATTTAGAAGTCCTCGCTCTGGGGGGTGAGCGGATGCAGGCTGCTGGAGCTGAATTGCTGGCCGATACTTCGCCGATGGGCGCGATTGGCCTCTGGGAAGCCCTGCCTTTGGTTCTCCCCACGATTCGGTTGCAAGCCAGGGTTGATCGGGTCTTAAAAGAGCGCCCACCCGATGGGGTGGTGTTGATCGATTACATGGGCGCCAATGTGCGCTTAGGCCACAGCCTCAGAGATCGTCTGCCGGAAGTGCCAATCACCTATTACATCGCCCCCCAGGAATGGGCTTGGCGCATTGGGGAAGGAGGTACCAAAAGTTTGCTGCAGTTCACAGATCGCATCCTGGCGATTTTTCCTGAAGAAGCCGAGTTCTATGCCGGTCGAGGCGCTGACGTCACCTGGGTAGGGCATCCCCTCCTCGATATGGTTCCGGTCTCCCCCGATCGTCAGGCTGCTCGGCGTGCGTTGGGCTTGCCCTCGGAAGGAGCCTTGTTGCTTTTGATGCCTGCATCAAGGCCTCAGGAACTGCGATACCTCATGCCTGAATTGGTGCAGGCTGCCGCCACCCTTCAAGCGCGTGACCCATCACTCCATGTGATCGTGCCAGCCGGATTGGAGCGCTTTGAGGAGCCATTGCAAAAGGCTCTGGATCAAGCGGGCGTTCGAGGGACGGTGATTCCAGCTGATCAGGCCGATGCCATGAAGCCCCACCTATTTGCCGCTGCCGACTTGGCCTTGGGTAAATCGGGCACGGTGAATTTGGAATTAGCGCTTCAGGGTGTTCCGCAAGTGGTTGGTTATCGGGTCAGCCGTGTCACCGCCTGGGTGGCGCGGCGAATTCTCCGTTTCCACGTGGATCACATCTCGCCGGTCAATCTTTTGCTGAAGGAGCGGCTGGTGCCTGAGCTGTTGCAGGAGGATTTCAATGCCGATCAGCTTGTGGCGTTGGCCATTCCTTTGTTGGATAACCAAGCGGATCGGCAAAGGGTTTTGGATGGGTATCAGCGCTTGCGTGACACCCTTGGTGAACCGGGTGTGACCGATCGTGCTGCGGAGTCCATTCTTGACCAGATCCAACAGCCCTCTTGAGCTCATGCGTGCGTTGATCCCGCTGGTTTTGACCAGCATCCTGTTGTTGAGCCCGATGTCAGCGATGGCAGCTGTTCAGGATGCTGTTCTTGCGGGTGGTTGTTTTTGGTGCCTCGAACATGATTTAGAGGATGTTGAAGGTGTGATTTCGGCTGAAAGTGGGTATAGCGGTGGCCATGTGGAGAATCCCACGTATCAACAAGTGAGTGGTGAAAAAAGTGGGCATCAAGAAGTGGTACGTGTGCGATTTGATGCCGATAAAATTAGTTATGCCACCCTTTTGCAACATTATTGGCGCAATATTGACCCCCTTGATGGTCAAGGTCAGTTTTGTGATCGTGGTGACTCGTATCGACCCGTGATTTTCACCGCTGGTGAACAGCAGGCCACTACGGCTCAAGCCAGCGCTGCCTCTGCTGCAAGTGAATTAGGGGTCTCAAAATCTAAGATTAAAGTGCAGATTCGTGATGCAGTCCAGTTCTGGCCGGCGGAAGATTACCACCAAGATTATGCCAATAATAATGAGCTTCGTTATCGTTATTACCGCTTCAGTTGTGGGCGAGACCGCCGCCTCGATGCCGTCTGGGGCGAGCGCGCAAGATCGGGTGCATCCTGGGTTGCTCCCCTAACGCCATGACATCTTACTGAAAACCGAAGAAAATCTGTAATTAAATCTTTGGTCCCATTCAGGCGTTTCTCAGTGAAGATGCGGGTATTCCCCTCTCGACGCTCTAGGACTTTGTCCTTACCATTAGCCCAAGATTTGTGGAGGGGCTGTATGTATCTGCTGACGATCAAGGATGGTCTGGTGACGCGTCACGTTGGTCCTTATCCGTCGACGAAGCAGGCTTCAGACGATTTAGATCGTGTGTTGTCAACTTGTTCTGAGCGGGCGCGCTGGCAAATTCATGCTCTTGAATGCCCACGTGTGATGACTGCGGTTGCGTCCTAATCCACTCGTCGGCCGGGATACCCACTGAGAAGACCGCTTTCGATCATTAAGCCGATTCCTGCGTTGATGCAGATCAGGCTCAGCGTTCCGTACCAGAACCAAGGGCCCCGGTCCTGTCCGAGCAGCTGAATAATGCGTCGACTGATGGCTTCCCCAAAGAGGCAGAGTCCAGCAGGCAAGAGCAAGACTCCAAGTTGAGCTCGCACGTACCAGCGCAAGGGTCTGGAAGCCATCGGTTTGGGTTGGTTCACAGTTGTGAAAACCCTAGGTCTCGGCCTGCTGCGATTGCTTGCATACCCACTGCACCAAGGTGCGGACTCCGTAGCCCGTGGCTCCAGCCGGATCTAGTGCTCTCCCTTTGTCGCTCCAAACCGTTCCGGCGATATCGATGTGGGCCCATGGGATGGAGCTTTTGACAAATTCCTTGAGGAATAAAGCGGCGGTAATCGAGCCACCTGGACGGGGACCTGTGTTTTTTAAGTCCGCAAGCAGTGACTTGAGGCCTTTGCGATAAGCCTGGTGCATTGGCATGCGCCAGAGCCCCTCTCCTGCATCCTTTGCGGCGCCCTCTAAGGAGCTGGCAAGCGCGTCGTCTCCAGTCCACAGCCCAGCAATTTCGTCGCCAAGGGCAACCACGCAGGCACCGGTCAATGTGGCCAGGTCAACGATGGCATCGGGTTCGAGCTCGGATGCGTAAACCAAGGCATCAGCGAGGGTGAGCCGGCCTTCTGCATCTGTGTTGTTGATTTCAATCGTGGTGCCATTGGACGCGGTGACGATGTCACCTGGATGCACGGCAGAACCGTTGATCATGTTTTCGCATGACGCCACCAGCATGTGTACTTCCACACCCTTGGGACGGAGCTCAGCGATCGAGCGCATCGCGCCAAGTACCGCTGCACTGCCTCCCATATCGAATTTCATCATGTCGATTTGAGCAGCACCCACTTTCAGGTTGTAACCACCGGAATCAAAGGTGAGGCCCTTGCCAACCAAGACCACCCGTCTGGTGGCAGGACCGGAGGGGCGGTAGGTGAGATGGATGAACTTGGGATCCATATCCGAGCCTTGGCAGACGGAGAGGAACGACCCCATCCCTCTGGCTTCACAGTCGCTGCGCTCGAGCACCTTCAAGTCCAAGCCGTGCTCATGCGCCATCTGAGCGGCGCTATCGGCAAGAGCGGTTGGGGTGACACTGTTCGGAGGAGCCGCAACGAGCTCTCTTGCTAGTTCTACCCCCGCGCAAATGGGATGCACTGCTTCGAGGGCGCTGCTGAGGGTGTTGGGGAGCGGGCCGAGCAGTTCAAGCCGCTCGGGGTGGACGTTTGGCTCGGGTTTGCTGCGGAAGCGTTGATCGCTATAGAGAGCAAGCCTGACCGCTTGCGCTGCCACGGTCACCGCTTCTGCAGGGTCAACAGCATTCCATGGCAATAGCAATCCGAGGCTGCCTGTTTGGTCCTTGCTCGCTCTGGCTGCAGCAGCCCCAGCCTGCCGAAAGCTATTCACATCCAATGCTTCAAGAGGCCCCATGCCTACGAGCACGAGGCTTGCGCAGTTGGGGTTGAGGAGTTGAAGGCTCGCGCTCTCTCCATTTTTCCCTTGGAACTTGCGTTGTTCCAACCAATCGCCAAGGGAGATGGAAAAGCGTTCTTCCATCGCTGGTATCAAGCCATTGGGATCTCCCTCTGCAATGCCTAGGGCCAACACGGTTCCCGACCAGGCCTGTGGCTGGGCCGACGAGAGGGAGATCTGCATGAAGATTTGGCGCGTGAGTCGATGCTACGGGGCACCCTTAATCGGCATGGAACGGTGTGGACCATCGCTCACGGGTTTCCTTATTGAATGGCGGTTGCCAAAGGCGAATCAAGGTTTGTTCCAGTTGTCGTCGAGGACGGGTGTCCTGCGGGACATCGGCCCAGAAACGAATGCTTGTGCTGCAGGACAAGCCCTTGCTCATGCAGGCCTCTTGGTAACTCGCCAAGTAGGCCTTGCAATCGTGCTCGCCTTTCCAGCGCCGATCAGCCGCCTTGGTTTCTCCGACGTAAAGAAGGATGGGGTGTTCGAGTTCTTTCGGGCGATCCATCACGAGATAGATGGCCGCCCCTTGATGGGGACTGCTCGGCCAACGCCAGAAGCTCAACGGTAAGGGCTTGAGCTGAAGAGGTTGGAAGCCACTCAGCGGGTTGGGGTGGTCTCCGGGAAACAGCTGCTGTTGTTCTGCTTGTTGATTCCGATGCCCGAGCTGAGAAGCGAACAGAGGGGACTGGAACTGATGGATTCGCTCTTGCCAGCTTCGTAAAAGCTCTGCGCTCAAAGGTAGGGACTGTTCGACCAGCCCATTGTTTGCTGCCACGGGCTGCTCGAAAAGGTTGCCCTGCCCAGGGAGAGTGGCCATGGGGTTAGCTCCTTGGCGGCAGGCTGGGGCCTGATGGACGTGCTCCAAAGCTCACGCGGCCAATCAGCTGTTCCACTGCATCTGGGGGTAGACACACGCGTTCCTGGAGATCAGCGAGATGCTCGAAGGGCTTCAGTCGTCGCTCGTGAATGAGGCGTTGGAGTCGGGGTTTTGGCCAGTTGAGGGTTTGCTCTAACAAGCTGGGTGCCGCGGCATTGACATCCAGGGGTGGCCGTTCAGGCAGCACTGGAACGTCCCCATGCCAGCGAAACACCAGGTGGGGAGTCCAGAGTTTCACCAGATCAGCAGGCAGGTTGAGCAGGAGAGCGAGATCATCCAGCTGGCTGAATTGCACCCCCCCGCGTTGGAGGCGCATCAGTACATCGATCATCGCTTCACTGCAACCGGGCAGTTGTTGCCATTGCTCAGGCGTCGCCCTGTTGACATCCAGGCTCCAGGTTTCTGCTGGGTTTGGGGTCGCTCTCGGCGCTGGTTTCGGTTGGACCGGGTCTGGAGGCAGATCACCTGTGGCCTGCAAGAGTTTGCGAGCCAGGGGGTCAAGCCAGTGCTGGCGCGCCATTGATTCAGGATCTTGCTTCTTGGCCAGGACCATACCGAGCCCAAGCCTCCGGTGTTAGGGGGTCCAGCGCGGAGGCAGGCTTGGAAGTTCGATCAGTCCTTGTTGAAAGGCAACCACCACGGCGTGCGTGCGGTTGTTGGCTTGCAATTTGCGCAGCAGGCTGCCGATGTGGGATTTCACCGTGTCAATCGAGACCACAAGGCTGTCTGCGATCTCCTGGTTGCTCATGCCTTTACAAAGTCCACGCAGCACGTCTTCTTCCTTCAGGCTCAGCTCGGGCGGAATGGAACCAGAGGCTGTGCGTCCCAGTCGACCGTGCCGAAGAATGTCGGCGATCACCGAATCGTGATACATCCCGTCGGATTCCATTGCGGTCAGCGCTGCCGTGACGCCACCCATTCCAACGTTTTGGTGGGAGCACAATCCATCGCAAGGTGCGTCGATGGCCTGAAGGATGGTACGCAGAATTGGACGTTGAACCAGAAGCAACGCTTTCAAGGAGGGGTGGTTCTGCTTGGCGCGTCGAATGAGGCTTGGGCCATTGCCACCCTCGAGTTGGTCTGTGCAGATCAAGAGGTTGACATCATCTTTTCGCATCCTCAGAAGACAGTCTTCTTCTGTGGTGGCGGCAGCAACAAGGGGCCCAAGATCTTGAAACCAGCCCATCCAGCTGGCTAACAACACGCGGTCGCCACTGGCAATCGCTGTGCGACTACTGCGCAGAAGACTGTGTCCCTGCTTGCTGCGGATCTGAAGTCTGGGGATCTGGGAGGTGAGATCCACGCCATTTCGAAACTCTCCACATATTGGCTTTGGTGAGGGGGCGTGGATCCGCACTGTGAGGGATTGCGTGAATTGTTCAAAATGTGAATCAATCTTTCTCAGGACCATGGCCTTCTTCGATTCCGAAATCGTGCAGGAGGAGGCCAAGCATCTTTTTGGCGACTATCAGCAGTTGATGCAGTTGGGGTCGGATTATGGAAAGTTCGACCGAGAAGGGAAGAAGAAATTCATCAATACGATGGAAGATCTGATGGAGCGCTACCGCGTTTTTATGAAACGCTTTGAGCTCTCGGAAGACTTCCAAGCCAAGCTCACCGTGGAGCAGTTGCGGACGCAGCTCGGGCAGTTTGGGATCACTCCTGAGCAAATGTTCGAACAGATGAATCAAACCTTGGAGCGGATGAAAACTCAGCTCGAGCAATCAGAAGGTCAGTGAGCCGTACGATCCGTCGCACAGCACCGTCCTTCCTTAAATGACAGTCAACCCCCATTCACTGCCGGACTGGTTGGCGCGGGGGATGGCCGATTTATTTCCGGACGGAAATCCTGACGATGTGGATCAGGCGTTAGCTGCTCGCTTGGCCGCGGCTGAGTTGGAGGGCCGTCCTCTGCGGGTGAAGTTGGGCATTGACCCAACGGGAAGTGATATTCACCTGGGCCACAGCATTTTGTTTCGCAAGCTGCGCGCCTTTCAGGATGCGGGCCATACAGCCGTGCTGATCATTGGTGATTTCACGGCCCGGATCGGCGATCCAACGGGCAAGAGCGCCACGCGCGTGCAGCTCACAACCGAACAGGTGGAGGCCAACGCGACCACCTATTTGCGCCAGCTGGGCGAAGGACAGCCCAAGGAGCAGGCGCTGCTTGATTTTGAGACTCCCGGACGGTTGGAGGTACGACGCAATAGTGAATGGCTTGAAGGTCTTGATCTGCCCCAGGTGATTGGTTTGCTGGGAACGGCCACGGTGGGCCAAATGCTGGCCAAAGATGATTTTGCCAAGCGCTACGGGAGCGGCACCCCCATCGCCCTGCATGAGTTCCTTTATCCCTTGCTTCAGGGGTATGACTCCGTGGCTGTGGATGCCGATGTGGAGTTGGGGGGGACGGATCAGAAATTCAATGTGGCGATGGGACGTGACTTGCAACGTCATTTCAGCCAAACAACGCAGTTCGGCCTTCTCTTGCCAATCCTCGTTGGTCTTGATGGAGTGCAGAAGATGAGCAAGAGCCTTGGCAACACGGTGGGTCTGGAAGAGGACCCGTTGTCGATGTACTCGAAGCTCGAGAAAGTGGGTGATGCCGCGATTAACGACTACGTGATGTTGCTCACCGACTTAGCGGTTGAAGCGTTGCCAGACAATCCTCGTGACAAGCAAAAAGCGATGGCTCTGGCGGTAACGGCAAGCCGCTATGGAATAGAAATAGCCCAAAAAGCGCAGGCGGATGCCGCCACGTTGGTGGCTGGATCGGCTGCCGCCGCTGCAGATGTGCCCGAGGCATCGCTTTCTGCCGTGAACTTTCCCGCTAAAGCGTTTTATCTGTTTAGTGCGGTGGGCATGTGTGCCAGCAGTAGTGAGGCGCGGAGGCAGATCAAAGGGGGTGCAGCACGGCTTGAGGGAGAGAAAATCATGGATCCCAATCAGGAATTTGCTTCGGTATCCGACTTAGAAGGGAAGGTTCTTCAGCTCGGTAAAAAGACATTTAGGCGCTTGGTTCCTTGATGTGCTGCTATGACTGCCACAGCTGAAAATCCGCGGAATCATGCTTGATGTGACCTCTTCTCGTTCAATCGTGGGGGCGGTCCTCAGCGTTTTGATGGGTGCGGGAATGGCAGTACCGGCCAATGCGGGGATCAAGGATGAATATCAGCGTGCTCAAGAATGTGACTACAGCAAGGCTGAATATGGAAGTGATGTTGGCGTTTTTGATGAGGTGAAGGTGAGATTTTGCATCAGTGAAGATCGTCGTTTTGTTGTCTATGTGATGCGCAGTGGTAAGTCATGGGCCTTGCCATTTGATCGTGACTACCGCCAGGCCGGAGTGATGAGTTTGAACACCATTGAGGACGACAAATTAGTTCATTACACCAAGAAAAAAGGTGTTGTGGATCGCGTGATTTTGGGTAGAAAACGCATCGAAAGGCCAGTTTTGTATTGATGGATTGTCGTTGTGTGTTGAATGTTGGCGCAGGGTTGGCAGAGGGCCCCTGTTGGTGGGCTGAGAAGCAAGTTCTTCTTTGGGTGGATATTGAAGCTTCAAGAATTGGCCTGTTTGATCCTCAAACGGGTGGGAATAATTTCTTGCATCTTCCCGCCCATGTGGGTGCGGTCGTTCCCACCTCTGCAGGGGACTTGCTCTTGGCAACCGCAACGGGGTTTCTGAGGCTGGATCCGAGCACCGGGGTTGTGACCCTGTTGTCTGATCCAGAGCTCGATCGCCCTGGCAATCGCTTCAACGACGGCAAATGTGATCCATGGGGGCGCTTTTGGGCCGGCACGATGGCTTACGACTTCGAGCCACAGGCAGGAGCCCTTTGGCGGGTCAATGCCGATTTCAGCTGCGTTCGTCAACGGCAGGGGCTCACGATCTCCAACGGATTGGCCTGGAGTCAAGACCGAGGGACGCTCTATTTGATTGATTCACCAACGCTGAATGTGCTGGCCTTCCCGCTCACCAGCGCCGGTGAGATTGCCGGAGAACCGAGCATCTGTGTGCAGATTCCCAAGGATTGGGATGCCGTTCCGGATGGCATGTGCATCGATGCGGAGGGAATGCTTTGGATCGCCCTGTTTGGCGGTGGTTGCGTGACGCGCTGGGATCCAATCAGCGGCAAGCTTCTCGACCGATTGGCGTTGCCCTGTCGTCAGGTCACCTCCTGTTGTTTTGGCGGCCCCCACTTGGATCAGTTGTTTATTACGACTGCGAGAAGGGAGATGGATGCTGCTGCAATCAAGGCCGAGCCCTTGGCCGGTGGCCTGTTTCAGGCCGATGTGGGTGTGAAAGGGTTGCCGGCCGATTGCTTTCAAGTGGCGGCTTGATTCGAGGGGTTGCCCATGACCCATCACGATGAGGGCGTGCGGAGACGGTGTGTGGCTACTTCTTTCTCGGCTGAAGCAGCGGAACGGATCATCGTGGCCCTCGATGGCATGGCCCCTGATCAGGCTTTGGCCTTCAGCGCTCAAGTGGAAGGGTTGCGTTGGGTGAAGGTGGGGCTGGAGTTGTTCGTGCAGGCGGGGCCGGATGTGGTGGCTCAGTTGCGTGAGCAGGGCCTGCGAGTGTTTCTGGATCTCAAATTTCACGACATCCCGGCCACGATGGCGGGCGCTTGCCGGCGGGCGGCGGCGCTGGGGGCGGAGCTGATCACCGTGCATGCCTGCGCCGGCAGCGAAGCATTGCAGGCGGCGCAGACCGCGGCGGTGGAAGGAGCGCAAAGCACCGGGCAGCGGGTTCCCACTTTGTTGGCAGTCACGGTGCTCACCAGTTGGGAGGAACAGCGGCTGCAAAGGGAACTTTCCATCAGCCAGGGCATCGCTGAACGGGTGCCGGGCTTGGCCCAGCTATCGGCGAGTGCTGGAATCGGCGGTTGCGTGTGTTCACCGTTGGAAGTCGCGGCGCTACGGGCTCAACATCCGGAGCCCTTTTCCTTGGTAACGCCTGGGATCCGCCCCAAAGGTGCTGCAGTGGGCGATCAGGCTCGGGTGATGGGGCCTGCTGAAGCGATGGCTGCTGGCGCCAGCAAGCTGGTGATCGGCCGGCCGATCACTCAGGCTGAGAATTCAAGCGGAGCGTTTGCGACGTGCTGTGCTGCGTTGATGGTGTGATCCGGGTATCCGTTCCGTGCACCCCTCGTGTTCGCTCAGCTCCACTTCAGTCCTTCTGGCCTAGCTTCGGCTCTGTGCCATTGATCAGCCTTTGGATGTTGCTGCGGTGGCGCCAGAGCACCAGCAGCATCGCCACCAGGGCTACCACCAGATTGGCCGTGCTGCCAGAACCGGCGGCCATCAGCAGCGGCAGGCTGATCGCGGCCAACACGCTCGCCAGTGAAACGAGTCGACTCAGGCTGAACACCGCCATGAATACGCCAAAACTGGCCAGCCCCACGGGCCATGCCAAGCCGAGAAACATCCCTAATCCGGTCGCGACGGCTTTGCCGCCCTTAAAGCCCAGCCAAACAGGCCAAATATGACCAGCTAGGGCGGTTAGACCTGCTAAGACCTGGATCCAATCCCCTAGGCCAAGCGCGCGGGCCAGCAAGACAGCGGCGGCTCCCTTCCCTACATCGATCAAAAAGACAACCAACGCGGGACCTTTGCCCACTTGCCTGAGCACATTGGTGGCTCCCGTGGAGCCCGAACCGAGTTCGCGCAAGTCAATGTCTTTGAGCCAGCGACCTGCAAGCCAGCCACTGGGGATGGATCCAAGTAGGTAGCCGAGGAGAAGAGAAAAGAAACCCATCAGAGCAGCTCGTTGTCGTCGTCGTAAATCTCACCGGGGCCAGCCGCAAAGGCCATCCACAGCGGAAACTGAAGCACGGGGATGTCGACGACGCGCTCAGCGGCATCGATCACAATCAAAGGAACTTCACCGCGTTCTTCCAGGCGGTCGGCGCGCTCCACTAAGGCATCACCCCGTTCAAACAGCACGATGCCGCTGTTTGGACCAAAGTCTTCCCGGCCAAGGCCAAGGGCATCTTGCAATCCGCGCCGCCATTCGCCGAGTCGCTCTGGTTGCCCTGCCAAAACAAGGGTCTGGAATTGATCGCCATAAAGATCGCTAAGGATGGCGATCAGGGCACTCCCTACCAAAACGTTGCGCGGGCGATTTCCGCGACTCGATTGGGCTCCCCGTCCGCCCTGATTGAAGAACCAGTCCTCAAGGAGGGCGATATCGCTTTGGTCGAGGCTGCGGCGCAGCTTCCATGGATCGGCATAAAAATCAGGTTGCTCGGCAAACCGCTCGAGGCTGGCGCGAATCAGGGCTTCATCGGGCCTGAAGGTGTCGGCAACCGCTGGTGTGGGATCTGCCGTATTGGCTTCTTCCTGGCCGTTGGCCGCCTGTTGATCCAGAGGAGAGGGCTGCACCACCACCGGCTGAGACACCAGCTCCAGCTGCTCAACCGACTGAGCCATGCCTTGAAGCGCACCGCTCAGATACTCCTGGAATCCCTTCACGCGCCGAGCAATCGCATCGGATTGGCCAACGAAGGTTCCTGCAATCTCCTGTTCAAGCTGCAGTTTGCGTTGGTTGAGGCTATCGATGTCTTGCTGCAAGGCATCACGGCGTTGCTGCAGCTCGGTCAGGGCGAGCCTGATCAAGGCATCGCTACCTGGGTCTGCAGGTGTTTCTGCTGCAGAATCGTCGCTCTGTGGTGTTTCAGGTTCAGGTGACGACGCTTCGGCCGTCTCGCCTGAATGGTCCTGGGGCGTCAGATCGGTGTCGTCAGGCATGGTCCGCTCGTCCTTGGGGTATTTCAGCTGATTGCGCGACGCAAGTCGAATCTTCTGTCCAAACGTGTGCAAAGCATTTCGTTTTCGTTACGCCAGCGCGTGAAAACAGAGGTCATCGAATGTTGATCAAGGCTTGGCTTGTTGTAGGTGACCCACACGACGTTCCAGTTGCTCTTGAAGTTCCTTTGGATTGAACAGGATGGGAAGAAAGTGAATGCTTTTGGTCTCACGGAAGTAAAACAGTCCGGGCAGCCAAGGAGCGAAGAGTCGCCAAGACATCCACTCACTGAATGGGAAACGCCGTAACTCCTCTTGCCCGCGCCAGACCACGAGATCTTCTTCGCTGAATTCAAGCTTCAGGATGTAGGTCTGCACCAGAAGAAACACACTGAACAACCCCACTACAAGAGTTGGCCAGGGACTGAGCGGTAAGGGCCAAAGGCATGCGCTTAGTAAAAGAATCACAAGCGGAAGCCTCGGGCTTGGGCGAATGATCACGTTGTTGGTCTCTGGGGAGGGTGTCATGGGATTGGGCAATCAGCCGAACAAAATCTGGGTGAGTAGGACATCCATCAGCGCCACGGTGACAAGAATCATGACCACAGCTCCAGTGGTGCTGGTGCCAACCTCTTTGGCGCCGCCCTTGGTGGTCATGCCCCATCCGCAGGCGATGACGCCAATTTGAAGACCAAAGACCAGCGCTTTGATCAGCATGAAGGGCAGGTCATCAGGGGCTAGCCAGGTCCTGACGGCTGTCCAAAATACGGCTGGAGGAATGCTGTAAAGGTTGGTGCTGCTGATTTGAGCGCTCCAGATCGCAACCCCAAAAAACAGGAGGCATTGCACCGGTGCCATCACGACCATGGCGATAAGGCGCGGCACCACCAAGTACTCCACAGGATCGGTGCGCAGCATCGTGATGGCATCGATCTGCTCGGTGACCTTCATCGTTCCTAGTTGGGCGGCATAGGCAGTTGCCACTTTTCCAGTCAGCAGCGTGGCGGTGAGCAGGGGAGCAATCTCCCTGGCTAGGCCAATGGCGAGAACACCCCCCACGGTGGATCCGGCGCCCATGCTGTTGAGCTCCGCTGTGATTTGAATGTTGAACACGGTGCCTGCCGCTAAGGCCGTGATGATCACGATCAAAAAGCTTCCAGGTCCTGCTTCCTGGAGCTGATCCAATAGATCAATGGTGTTGATGCGGCCTTTGGTTGTGGCTGAAACAGCTTGTCCACCGATCAGCAGGCTGCTGCCAAGTCGGTTCAGCCAGCGAGGGGACTTCATTAAAAGGAGATCAGAGAAAAGATTTAAGCGCTGTGTAGATGAGCGCCGCGATCAGGCCAGCGTCGCATCAACAGAAGCCCGAGCACGACTAACACAGCTGGTATCAAACCCATGCAAAGCCGAATGGCAATCAGTGCTGTTTCAGGTTGTTGGACAGAACTCAAGGCGCCATCGGCTGTCTTCGTGGAGATGTATCCAGTGAGCGAGAGCAAGGTTCCAAACACGCTCATGCTGAGGCCAATAATTAATTTTTGCCCAAACACCATCCAAGCGGTGTAGAGGCCCGCTGGGCGGGTGGGATCCGCGTCGATCGCATCGGGAAGCAGGGACCAGGGGATGAGATAAGCGGTTGAGGCTCCCAATCCCACAAGCATGATCAAGCCGATCACAGGGATCAGAGCAACCACGCCACTGTTTTCAGGGATCGGGTTGAGGAGCGTGGAAAGAAGGCAGGCGGCAATCCAGATGCTCGAGCCCCAACCGAGAGCTGTGATGCGTCCATGCCGGTTCGACAGCACGCTCCAAACCTGAAGACCCACCAATGCTGCGACATTGAAGGCAAGCAAGAGCAACGTGGCGATTCCAGCTGGAACGTGGATGACTTGGACGAGCCAAATCAAGGCAACCACTTGCATCAGCTGTAGGCCAAACCACAGCAGCAAATACAGCCCTAGCACCATCAGAAATCGTGAGTTTGAGCGAATGCGCCGCAGTTGTTGCAGCAAGGGCTCTTTGTTGCCACTGGGGCGTTGCGCTTTTTTGGCATAGGGGGCCAGACCCCAGCAGCAAAGCAGGGTTGCCACTGCTGCGATCGTTCCTGAGATTTGTCCCATCAATAGGTAGCCACCACTGCCCTCTCGCAAGACGAAAACAGCGATGAGCAACCCGATGGTTCCCGCCATGATGGATCCGGTAAATCGAGCTGCATTCAGCCGCGTGCGAATCGCCGTATCCGGTGTGAGCTCGGTGGAAAGCGCCGCGTAGGGCAGATTCACGCTTGTGTAGGCCGTCATCAGCAGGATGGCCATCAGCACGTAATACGCCGTGCGTTGCAACGTGCTGCCCTCAGGGACCCACCACATCGCTGCCAGGCTGATGCCTAACGGCAGCGCAGCTGCAAACATCCAGGGAAGTCTTGGGCCCCATCGACTGTTGGTGTGATCGCTCATCCAACCGATCAGGGGATCATTGATGGCATCCCAAAGTTTGATCACGGTGAGGAGGGAGCCGGCAATGAAAGCTGGCAACCCTGCTGCAGAGGTGAAGAAGGGAAACAGGTAAAAACCCAGCGTTGTGGCGGCTAGTCCGGTTCCAGCATCTCCGAGCCCATACGCGAGCATGAGACGGCGACGGGAGCCCTCGGGGCGAGCTGTTGAAGAGGTCAATCCGGAACAGGGGGCACGCGGACCGTCATAATGCTTGGGCACGCGACTCAACGGCTACCATTACGAGTAAGCAGTTCAGGCGTATTAGTGCGGGCGTAGTTTAGTGGTAAAACCTCAGCCTTCCAAGCTGATGATGCGGGTTCGATTCCCGCCGCCCGCTTGATTCAAGAGCTCAGTCGGTCTGCGTACTCCTGAGCCACCATCACCACGAGGCTGCGCGCTTCTAATGGAACTCCAGACGGAATCCAGCGTTCGATGTGGCTGGGGAGATCTTCTCCAGCAGGTAATGCTGTATCGATCAAGCGACACCATGGAGAGGCTGCTTCCGGCAGGTCGAAGTGCATGGATTTGAAATAGGCGTTGAAGCCCATCCACAACACGGCACCATGATGTCCTTGCTGCAGGCTCATCGCTAAACAGTGGGACCAGTTAGCCCAGTCAGGCTTGCTGAGCTCTACTCCGTGCCACTGACGCCACAACTCGTTTGAGTCGCTTGATCGGATTGGTTTCTTTTCGTTGTGAGCTCGGATCGGATTGAACAAGACCGCAAGTTGTTGGCGCACATCGAGTAGGCGTCTCACGTAGGTCTGCAACTCGTGATCGCAATGATCATCTCCCCAGATCATCCAGCTGAGAGGGCTGTCCTGGCACCAGGTGTTGTTATTCCCTCCCTGACTGCGCCCTACTTCATCGCCCATCAGCAGCATCGGGACACCACGACTCAGCAGCAATGTGCTGAGCAGATTGCGTTGTTGGCGCCGCCGCAGAGCATCGATGGCGCGATCGCTGCTCGGTCCTTCTACACCGTGGTTCCAACTGTTGTTGTGGTTCTCACCATCCCTGTTGTTTTCACCATTGGCCAAGTTGTGTTTGTTGTTGAAGCTCACCAGGTCCAAGAGGCTGAAGCCGTCATGGGCCGTAATCAGGTTCACTGAGCTACCAAGGCTTGCCGCTTTTCCGTTGTACAAATCGGGGCTGCCACGGAAGCGTTGTCCGAGAGGCCAGGTGCTGCCCTCATCCCCTTTCCAAAAGCTGCGCAATGCATCGCGGAAGTGTCCGTTCCAGGTGCCAATCCGTTTGGCTGGAAAATCACTCAGCCGGTACAGCCCTCCACAATCCCAGGGCTCGCTCACCAGTTTGAGTTCACTCAGCTGCGGATCAGCTTCCATCGCTTCAAACAGGGGAGGGTTCTCCAGGGGTTTCAGCTTCTCTCCGCGGCTGAGAGCAATTCCCAAATCGAAACGGAACCCGTCGATGCCAAGTTCCGTGGCCCAGCAGCGAAGTGATTCAAGAATGAGTTGTCTGGAGAGCGGGTCGTTTGCGGCAATGCTGTTGCCACATCCGCTCACATCCATGTACTCACCTGCCTCGCTCTGGTGGTAATAATTGCGATCGGCAAACCCCCTCCAGCTCAAGGTGGGACCGTTTCGGTTCCCTTCAGTGGTGTGGTTGTAAACGACATCCAAAAGGACCTCTATGCCGGCGTCATGGCAGGCCGCCACGAGGTCACGCACCTGGTCTCGAGCCGAAAGGGGATCCGAGCCCACTGCGTATTCGTGATGTGGTGCAAACCAACTGAGAGGGCTATATCCCCAAACGTTGTCCCGTCCAGCGGGGGCGTCGTTGGGATCGAAGGCTTGGATCGGAAGCAGTTCGATGGTGGTGACCCCGAGCTCCTTTAGGTAGGGGATCTTTTCGATCACACCTAAATAGGTTCCGCGCCGATCTGGGCTGACACCGCTGTTGGGGCGTTTGGTGAACCCGCCGATGTGGAGTTCGTAGATCACGGTCTCTTGCCAGCTATGGCGAGGCCGCGGATGGGTTTGGAAATCGAACGGATCTCGCTCGCAAACCACCGATTTCAAGCATCTATCGGAGTTGGGTGATGCACCAGTCGCGGCTGCGCGCTGATAAACGTCCCAGCCATCAATGGCGCGGGCGCACGGGTCAACAAGAACCTTGGCGGGCCGAAAACCATGGCCACCCGGCTCAATGGGGCCAAACACCCGATAGCAGTAGCAACATCCGGCACCAAGGCCTTCGACCTCGACATGCCAATAATTGGCTGAGCGATGCTGCTCCGACAGCTCAATCACCTGCTCGGGTGCTGTTGCCTCTGCATGGGAAAAGATCAGCAATTCGAGCCGATTGGCCGTTGGCGCTGCAACAGAAAAATTCACACCTCTAGGTGTGATCGTGCTGCCTAGTGGCCAGGGACTGCCGCGATGGATCGTGCTCAAAGATCCGCCCGCAGATCGCAGGACGTACTTCCCTCAAAGTAGAGGGTGTGATGGAACTCCACCGAAATGACGATGACCTCGGCTTTGGAGTCAGGCCGACCACCTCTGCAAATCTTGGACAACCTTTGGTTGTTTCCACCCAATCGAGACTGTCGCGGCGGGTCGTCTTGGTGGCTCGATGTGGATCCAGAACCCGTTCTGATCGATTGCCCGCCGCTGACCGAGGCCACCCTTCAAGCCCTGCATGACCTGGCTTCTGATCGTCCAGCGCGGATTCTTTTGACGAGTCGAGAGGGGCATGGACGCCTTCGTCGTTTGCAAGAAAGATTGGGATGGCCTGTGTTGGTTCAGGAGCAAGAGGCCTACTTATTGCCAGGCGTTCAACCCCTTGAGACTTTTGTTGATTCCCACATCACAACCTCCGGTTTAAGGCTGCTTTGGACGCCAGGACCGACACCAGGAAGCTGTGTTGTGCACGCTCCAGCCCCTCTGGATGTGCTGTTTTGCGGACGATTGTTAATTCCGGTTCAGGAAAACCAGCTGGCTCCTCTGCGTCATCGACGCACGTTTCATTGGCCGAGACAGCTGATCAGTCTTCAGCGACTGCGCGACTGGATTCCTCCAGAATCCAGTCCAGCACTTGCTTCTGGAGCAGGGCTTGGGGCTCTGCGAGGTGGGCGTTTAGCTCCTTTTGATCATTGGAGTCCTGATCAATCAGACCTGATTTCTCAAGACTGATTTGGTGAATGCATTGCGGCACAGTGTTTTTCGGTTGCCTCTAGGCGCTGACCTCCATACGATTGGCACGCTCAGGGAAGCCGTGCGGATGTTGATCTCCGCAACGTCAACCAGCGCGCTCTCGCTCCAAACCACTCCTTCCATGAACAAAGCTGACCTCGTCAACCTCGTTGCTGCTCGCACCGAACTCACCAAAACGGACGTCTCCCTCGTCGTTGACGCCGCTATCGACACCATCATTGATTCCGTTGTCGAAGGGAAAAAAGTTTCAATCCTTGGTTTTGGTTCCTTTGAACCACGCGAGCGTTCAGCTCGTCAGGGCCTGAACCCTAAAACTGGTGAAAAAATCAAAATCCCTGCCAAGCGTGTTCCCGCATTTACCGCTGGCAAAATGTTCAAAGACCGTGTCCAGGGCTAGGTCACAGCTCTTTCGATGATGATGGTGGGGTGGTCGTTGGATCACCCTTTTTTGTTGATCTGAATGATCAGCAGTATTGATGGCTATTCAGCTGCCCGATCATCTAAGTCAAGTCCTGCAAAACGGCCAGAGACTTCGCCAACAGGGCTATCGGGGCCGCTTTGCACCGACTCCCTCCGGCCCACTGCATCTCGGCAATGTGAGGACGGCCCTGCTGTCTTGGTTGCGTGCCCGACTCAGCAATGGGCAATGGCTATTGCGGGTCGATGACCTTGATACCCCAAGGATTCGTCCTGGCGCCATTGAGTCTGTGCTGCAAGATCTTCGCTGGCTAGGACTCAACTGGGATGGCCCCCTCTTTCTGCAGAGCAGACGACGGGGACTGTATGGATCCTTCCTCTCAACCTTTCGGAGGCAGGGTTATCTCTATCCCTGTCGCTGCAGTCGCCGTGAGCTTGGTGGTGCAACCATTTATCCGGGAACATGCAGCCGGCTTGATCAAGGCTGGGGCTTGAGGGATGCGCGATTACCGGCCTGGAGACTGCGCGTTGCTGAGCCTTACGACACAGTGGTCGGAGATGTTGTTCTCCGTCGCGCTGATGGAGTGATCGCTTATCACTTGGCGACGTCCATAGACGAATTGGCGTTGGGCATCAACGAGGTGGTGCGAGGGGAAGATCTGGTGTCGGTCTGCGCTGCCCAAAGGGCTGTTATTACGTCGTTGGGGATGGCCTCTCCGCGCTATGGGCATGTTCCGTTGCTCCTGGATACCGCCGGCCAAAAACTGTCAAAACGCGATCATGCGACAGGTCTGAGCTCGCTGCGTGATCGTGGAGAAGCGGCCGCACAAGTGATTGGCCAATTGGCCGCATCTCTTGGTCTGGTGTCTCCCGCGTGTGCGATTTCAGCTGAAGAATTGCTGGAGGAGCTGAGAGTGCGTGAGGACAAGCTCACGTCATTCATTGTTGGGGCTGATTCTTCAGGAAAAGTTCGGGATTACAGCTGAAAAAAGGCCTCAAACTGAAAGTCTTGAAATGGCAACAGGAACGATGACCTGCAGAAGCTGCGGTGGTAGTGGAATTCAGCGGATCAATGACAAGCGTTTTCGCACCTGTCTCGATTGTTTGGGTCAAGGCGAGCCCATTAAGAGTCACAATCAAGAGCTAGGCATGCCGCTGCCAGCACTTGGACTTCAGGACTCCGCGGCCCGCTCTGAGCCCCTTAACGCAGTTGTTTCTTCCTCTGTTGCCAAATAAAGAAGGCGGCGGTCACCACGACGGCCAGCAAGGGCACAGTGGTGAACAGAAGAAGGGCGACAGCAGTCCAGTCGGTGTACATCCGATCCGAGAAATAGCTGCCGCATCCTCTCAGGAGATTGCGATTTCTGGGGCAATTCTGTTGGTCGTTGGTGGTGCTTTCATGGGCGCCGCCTCAGCGGCCTCGCTGAGGAGCGTGAATCCTGTGGCGTTGGACTGTTTTCGCTTCGAGCGAATCGCTAGCTGTCAGCAGGCCCTGATTCGTTCTGAACAGCTGCAGCGCAGTGCGTCAGCTCGCGATCGTTATCCGTGTCAAACCATGCTTTTGGGCCTTCAATCTGATCTCGTCATGGTGCAGCTCCGTGCTGGACGTGGGAAAGATGCTGTCAAGTTTTTGACGGCTGTCAATGTTCAGTGTCAGGGCTTTTGATGGTCGATGGCGTCAAACTGGCTTTAGTTGTCCATCAGCTCATGCCGATCTATCGACGTTTTAATGCGCGTTGCAAGGCAGTTGTTCCTCTTGTTATTGGCTTCGTTTCACTGGTTGGTGTCTCAGTAGAGGGTCAGGTTCGCTTCAACGACTGCCAGCCTGTTGCTGGGGGAGGCGTGACCTGCAACACCGTCCCTTACGGGAATACAAGGACACAGATGATTGATGGCCAATACGGACTTTTGGATCAAGCCAGTCCTGGATGGGCTGAATATGACCCCTACGAGGGGTATGAAGACATGTTTGGTGGCAACCAGACCTGATTCAATCGATCGTGAAAACGAGGTGGATCTCGAGGTAAAAGTCTTGGCTTATTCCTGCCCACCTATTAGCAATTTGTAGATGATCTAGAACGGCATATTGGAGCAAGCATCGCCCTTAAAACAGGGCAGAAAAGCGGTGATCTCAAACGTTCCCATGATTTTCCACAACTTTTCCACAGGCGTTGATGGCGGCTGTTTTGGAGGTCGAGCTCAGCTTTCAGGGCTTGGTTTGAGAGCTCTTTTCGTGCGTGCAGCACGATTTATTTCGTTATTCCCTTTTGAAGTATTCAAGCTTATTTAGTTCATGATCCAGTCATAGAAAGGGTTTATTGCGTGTAATAGGCGACTTCTTGTTCTAACTCCGAAGTTGCGACATTTCATGACTGATCATGCGCTTACTGCGTGATGGATTTTGGTAGAAGCAATTCCTCGAGGAAAGGTCTGTCTCGATTTAGAAATCGTGTGGAAAAACAGATACAGCGTGAGGGGCGAGGCTCAACGCTCTGCGGTTCGCGATAGGGGTATGACTCAGTCCAATAGTTTTTCCATCTGGAAACGCACGAAAGGCACACCAGCGATCGTGAATGGCTCAGGAGCGATCATCAGCCAGCCCCTTTGTTCCAGCATGGGCAGGCTGAGGAGACTGGCCTCTGTCTGCAACCGTTTGATTCCCATACGTTGGGCGTCGCATTCAATGGCCTTAAGAAGAGCTGAGCCATGCCCCTGTCGAGATGACCGACCTCGGCAGTACAGCATTGACAGTCGGTTGGCGGGATAGCGAATCGCGAATGCAGCATCGACCCCACTGATCCAGCCTTGGCCTTCTTCAAAGGTGCGATCTAAAAGCCCTGGTAGCCAAGCAAGGTTTGCCCAAGCTTTTATTTGTTCAGGGCTGTAGGTCTGACAAGCCTGCGTTTGAATGGCGTCCACGTAAATCTCGCGCAACAACAAGGAGTCAGTGGGTTGGATGGGGCGCATGGCGCTGCTTCGTAAAACGTTGCAAAGCGGGTAAAGTGTATTTACTTATTCAAAGCCGATGGACTCCTCCTCTCAGTCCCAAGCCGTTTGGTTCCAGGATGACGCTTCAGAGAAAAATAGTTCTAGGCAGTTTGTTGCGGCTGAGCTTCTCAACGGTCGCTTGGCCATGCTCGGATTTGCAATTGGTCTACTCACGGAAGCCTTGACAGGTCATGGCATTGTGAGTCAATTCACTTTTGGCGTTTTAGGGATTAACTGATGACTGATTATTCTGTTTGGATTTACGCAATGCTGGCCGTAGGTGCATTGATTACAGCAGCTGTTGTCTATACCCTCTCTCAGCCAAGTGACTTGCCTTATTTGAAGAAAAAATAATTCACCCATTTATTTTAATAGTCTGGAACTTCGTTTTGGGCTATTTATTGGAATCTTTTAATGGGTTTAATTATATGTCGTTCACAAGCTGAACAATCGACGGATAGAGAAGATTTCGTGTGGATACTCTTTCTGCAAACGTTTTGATGTATCTGAAGCATTGCAATTTTGCTATGTTGAGAAGCTTGAATTAACTTTTTTAGTTGATTGGATTTTAATATGTTTTTGACTTAGGGGTTTGAAATTGTGAATCTCGAAGGAATCAATCCGAAACAACTTTTCCAGCCTGATAATCAGGCCGATGTATTGATAATGTTGACCATGCCGATTCGGGATTGGAATAGGTTCATTCCGTACGCACTATTCAAATTGATTAACTAAAGCTCTTTCCTTATTGGATAAGACTTGGACACGCTGAGATTTGCTTCGATAAAAAACAAAGAGATAGTATTCTTGATTAGTATCAAAGGTAGGTAAACTGAATAGATCTAGATTTTGAACTATTCAGTTCCCTATTACTGTAAAAAAGTAAGCGCAGTCCTAAAAGCGACGCAGCATTGTTTTGGTTCCGTATGTTTGATTAAGCGTTTTCAACGGCTCCGAGGTGAATGTTGCTCATGGTGTCAGTGAGATCGCCGATATCCAGGAGTCCTTCGGCGCTAAACCAGGGAGCGTTGGCCCAGCTGAATCCTTCGCCAAAGGTGTTGTCAGGTGCAACGACATACCAGTGGCATGCCGTATCAGGAACGTCTACGGCGCACTTTGACCAATCGTTTGACCATTGTGGAACCTGTACCCACATCACTGCAGCGAAGATCAGCGAAACAATCGATCTGAGCATCTCAATCCAAGACGGTTCAATATCGTAATGGGATTTTACGGATTTCAAACATTCGAATTGGACCCAATGGAATCCAATCGCATCAAAACCCAGCTGCCGCAGTCTTCTATGCCTTCAACAGACCTCCCCTTAGGACACGGATGGCCTCGAGATGGATCAGAGAGAGTGATCTCAGCTTGTAGTCGAGGTGTGATCGCTACGGAGCACCACCGACCTAACGGCTCGGTGATCATGGGACAAAGATGTCATGTCAACGATCAAAAATAAGATCAAAAAATAAAGTGACAAGACAATATTTTGAAATTATGACAATTAAAGATAGATGTTTATCCATTTTTAGTTATTTAAAGAATATTTTATTGCTGAATCAACTTTATGTTTAGAGGTTCTGAGGCTAGGGAATCATTCTTTCTTCATGGTTCCGCTTGAAGCAGCTGTTTTCGCTGGAAAGCGGGATGTGGAGGCGTCTCAGCTTCCTTTCCGGGCATGCTTTTCGCGGGCCTGGCGCCGCTTCATCGCGTGCAAGAAGCCCTTTTCAAGGGAGGTGAGTTTTGGATTGGATTCACCAATTGCATCGTGGGCGCGTTGCTTCGCGTCATCGATGAACTTATCTCCTTTGTCGAAGCCCATTTAGATCTCACGTTTCGCGCAACTTAGACACACTCTTTCAGCTTGACATCATTGTCAGCTAACCCTGTGAATTGCTTGCGACCAGTGACGGGCGCTGTCAGTAAAGGGGTTGAGGGACTTATCGAATGAATCACCAGCTTGTACTTCCAAAGAATGAAAACAGATTTCGTTTGCTTGGAGCGTCCCTTTTGGTTTGGGGCAGTGTCGCTGCTTTTATTTGTTGGGGTGTTATGAGTGCGTACCCAGCACTTTGATAGTGCTTCGGTCAGCAGTGTTTTCCCCTGAGTTGGGTTGATTCAAGTCACGAAGCGTGGCCGTTGACGACTTGGCTGTGTATTCCTCATGCGCTTGAGTGTCTTCAGGGATGTCTGGCTCTTCCTGCGTCGTCGCTTTGAGGCTCAATTTTTATGGCAGAAGAGATTCGGCAAACCCATCCGCTCTATGCGTCTGATCGGGACATTTTGGATTCCTTGCTTGGTTTTGAGGGCGCTCCAGGCCCCGATCAGCTCACCTCCGCAGCAAGACTTGCCACGCGTTACGGAGAGTTCCCTGGAGCTGATGACATCAAGACAGACTTAGGGAAAGTTGTTGCTGGCTGGGGCTTAACGCGGGACACCCTCAATACTCAATGCAGGGAGATCTGGGAAAGCGGTTGGCGTCCAGGTCAAAGCCTCAGTGAGGAGGTTGGCTCTGGGTCCGATGTGAGCGATTCGGAAGCCCCTTAGCGATTGAAAACACGACTTGATGGAAAACTTTTAGTTGTTCTTGTTGCATACGTAAAAATATTTCATGAAAGTGCTGCAGCTGATTGATATGTTTCCAGGTAACTCTTGAAAATTTTAGTATTGATTTAGAGTTGTTTTGTTCGGTTTGGTGGCCTTTCTAAGTCATTGATAATAGCTGAGCTTTGGTAATTGATTTAACTTGCCTAAACAATTGAAGTTGTGACTTTCGCGAAGCCTCATAGATAGGCTTACTTTCCTCGCTTTTAGATCTGTCTCCTGTTCGGGTCTTGTCCTTGGCTCTCGCTGAGGCCTTGCATCGAACCGTTGGACGGGAAAACTTGGGTGGTGGAAGGACGTCACAATCATGACGATTGCTGTTTAGAAAGGATTTGCTTTTGTCATGCCCATGGATTTAATTGCGTTGTTTACAGCTGCTCCAGCTGCTCCCTACGCCTGGTCCCTTGTGCTGGCTGGTGCGGTTGTGATTGCAAGCATTGTTCCTCTGGGTGCAGCGCGCTCCCAGGCTGACTTCACCATGGCTGACATGGATGCGCCAAGGGCGATGTTTGATCGTCTGCCGGCCTGGGGCAAGCGGGCCAGTTGGGCCCATCAGAACAGTTTTGAATCATTTGGCCTGCATGCTCCCGCTGCGTTATTTGCTTTAATCGCTGCTCTTCAAACCGGACCTTTGCCGGGCATCGCAGCTGTTGTTGCGCTGATTCAACCGATCTTGCGTCTTGTTTATATCGGTGCCTATGTGGGCAACATTGCACCCTTAAGAGGTTTGTGTTGGGCTTCGGCGCTCTTTTGCACGGGCATTTTGTACTTAGAAGGTCTGAAGGCTCTCCTTCAAGCGGCTTGACCGGCCAAACGATCAATCCTTGGTTCGTAGAGCTGGAGCTCCACTGAATTGATCGAAATGATTAGTCGAAGAACAGAAGACTGACCACTTTCCCCATGTCTTCTGCGCTCCTGCAACTCGCCAAAAGCGTTTCGCTGTCATGAAACGCCAGACAAATCAATTGATCACAACGGTTAATGATTTCTTGGTTGCAGAGACTGCTGGCAATAGGGAGTGGCAAATCATCATGCTCCGGTTTTTCGATCAGATGGAGGACTTGATCCAGCTGGTCACGAATTTCCGGGACTTGTCGATCGAGGCTCTGGGGGAGCAGTACGGTCAGACGCTCTCGATCAACGGCTACAACACCCCGAATCACGGCTGCGTTCACACCCTGAGAGCCAGAGGTCAGCAACGTATGCCCCTCTTGCGCCAGGGACCGAGCAATTAGTTCTACTAAGTGAATCGCGACGACGGGCACGTGGCGGCTGCCAAGAATGGCAATTCTCCGCTTCCCCTTGTCCTGAAGAAGGGCAAGTTCTTGGGCAAGTGTGTCGACCCTGTCAAGTGCAGGAAGATCAAGAGAGCGGCTCAATGACATCCCACTGGCGATTGCAAACGCTAGCAGCGCCCCTCGAGAGAAGCGTGCTGCGTCGAACGCTGCGTCAATGCTCAGCTAATCGCACGAAATAATTCACCCAGGTTGCAATGCTCTTCAACGAGTCGGAAGGCATAGGTGGCCTTCACTGTTTCATGGAGACGCACGTGTCCAAAGGCCTGTTCGATCACTTCAACGGTGGCCAGGGTGTCGTGTTCAACCTTCAGAAGTGGGACCTCTAATTCATCGGCACGATTGACGAGTTGGGGGAGAGGCTCTCCAGCGCCGGTGAGGATCAGGCACTGTGTTGAGGCCTCCAATGCTGCGAGTTGAATGTCGGTGCGATCGGCTCCGGTCACGACCGCCATGTTGCGCCGCCTCCTGAAGAATTCCATCGCAGAATTCACATTCATGGCTCCGATACTCAGGGTCTCAACCAGGAGTTCGAGGCGTTCTTTGCAACAAATCACTCGGGCATCAAGACGTCGCACCAGCTCTCCAACGGTGACGCTGCGCAGAAGTGGAGATCGGGGCATGACCCCGAAAACCTTCAATCCCAGTGCCTGTAGAGCCGGCACAACGTGTTGGTTCAACTCCTCAACTTCATCGGGCGTCACCGCATTCAAAACAACACCGGCTAGTCGCTCGCCGAGCTGTTGCTGCGCTGCAAGTAGGGCATCAACACTGCGGCTGTCTTGCCAAAGATGCACAAGGATCACAGGGGCATCAAGTCCCTGAGCGAGTTGTACGAGGCTGAGGCCGTACATCAGGCCTTCGTGCAGGCTTCCCGCTGCCTCGAGCATCGTGAAGCTGTTTGGATCATGTTGAAGATCCTTCAGCAACATCTCGAGTCCTGTTCCCGCATCCAAATTCCCCTGCCGCAAGCGGGTGTCGGCGGTTTCTGGAGAGAGCAGATGAAGAGAAGGTATCAAGCGGGTCTCATCGAGCCCAAGGGTTGTGCCAACGAAACGCACGTCGTCATCGATGAGCGGATCAGGCAGAGGAGAGCCTTTGGCCGTCCACTCGAGACTCGTGGCGAGTGGTTTGCCAAAGCGCACAGTCCGTCCTTCAGACAAAAGATGGCGGGCTAATCCGAGTACGAGAGCGGATTTGCCGCTGAACGGCTCACAGGATCCGATCAGCAGTGTGTTGCCCATGCAGGAGGTCCCGGCGTGTTCAGCAATTTAGAGGTCAAGCCCCGTTGTGCTGTCATCGTTGAGGCGGTGAAGATCTGAATGGTTTCGGCCAGGTTGCTTCCCCCCGATTCAAAATCCCTTTCATGGCCAATCAGGCATCTCCTTCCTCCGCTCCACTCCAGTCAGGACGTTGGGCCGGCCGAACGGTGGGAATCACTGGAGCGAGCGGCGCGCTTGGACGAGCTTTAACCAAGGCACTGATCGGAGAGGGTGCCTGGGTGATTGCCCTGAGCCATAGTCCGCCTCCAAAAGCCCAAGCGTCGATTGATGAGGCTCAAGAGTGGGTTCGTTGGTCTTGCGGAGAGGAGCGTCAGCTGGAGCCCATTCTTAAAAATGTTGATGTGCTGGTCTTGAACCACGGTATGAACCCAGGGGGTGATCAGTGTCCAGAGACTCTCTCCAAAACCCTTGAGGTGAATGCATTCAGCCATTGGCGTTTGATGCAGCAATTCGAGACCATTGCTGATCAAGACCAAAATCGCGAAAAGCCACGGGAGCTCTGGGTCAACACCTCAGAGGCTGAAATCCAACCGGCCTTGAGCCCTGGCTATGAGTTGAGCAAGAGATTGATCGGTGAGTTGGTCAGCTTGCGTTGGAACAATCGCAGCGCATCGCAAGGAAAAGCCCTGCGGTTACGCAAACTCATCCTCGGGCCGTTTCGGTCCAATCTCAATCCGATTGGTCTATTGACCTCTGGATTTGTCGCCAATCAGGTGATTTGGCAAGCAAACCTCGGGGTGAACTTAATCATCGTCACCCCCAATCCACTCACTTACCTACTAATGCCTTTCGTCGAATTGGTTCGAAGGGTTTATTGCCGCGCCTTGAGGATCAATCCCCCCGATCGGTGAGGATTTCGCATCCATCAGACGTCACCACGATGGTGTGTTCCCACTGAGCAGAAAGACTGCCGTCCTTAGTGACGACGGTCCAGCGGTCTTTGAGGGTGCGACAGGCATTGCTTCCTGCGTTGAGGATGGGCTCCACGGCAAGGGTCATGCCTGGACGCAATTTGACGTTAGGAAGATCGTTCGTGCGGAAGTTAAACACTGATGGCTCTTCGTGAAGATTCCGTCCCACTCCATGGCCGGTGTAATCCTCCACCACACTGAATTGGTTGGCTTTGACGTGATCTTCGACTGCTCCAGCAATATCTAGAAGCGTGTTCCCGGCACGGATCTGGGAGAGTCCAGCCATGAGTGACTCCTGCGCGACCCGACTGAGCTTGCGGGCATCTTCAGAGACGTCACCAACGCAAACGGTGATGCAGCTATCTCCGTGGTAGCCGTCGAAATAGGCCCCCGTATCCACTTTGAGTAGATCTCCAGCATGGATCACACGCTTGTTGCTGGGGATGCCGTGCACCACCTCGTTGTTGATGCTGGCGCAGATGCTGGCTGGGAAGCCGTGGTAACCCATAAAGCTTGGGGTTGCGCCCATCTCCCGGATGCGTCGCTCCGCATGGGCATCAAGGTCACCTGTGGTTTGGCCGGGCTCCACCAGTTCCATAATTTCGCGCAGAACGGTGGCGACGATGGAACTGGCTTTCGCCATGATCTTCAGCTCACGAGCTGATTTGATTTCTACGCCACGTCGCTGCTGGATGCGGGGGCCGGTGGAGGTGACAGGGGAGACCTTTGTGGAGGCCAGGAGGTCAGCGAACAAATTCATCGTGTTTCGGCGTTTCTTGTTTCAGGCCGTTAAAGCAAGCCGCGTCAGCGGAAGCTCTACAGACAGTCTTCCTGTCACGCTATCAATTGCAATGGAGGGATCGACGGTGGCCCGCTTATTGGTTCGCGTACGCCAATGGCATCGCTGGATGGCGCCTCTTGTTGTGCTCCCTCTGCTGGTCACTGTCAGTACAGGCGTGACCTATCGGTTGGCTAAGGACTGGGGAGGATTGAGTCGTGAGCAGGTCCACTGGTTGATGACCATCCACGAGGGTGAGTGGCTTGGGCCTGTCCTCGAGCCCATCGTGGTCCTTCTCAACGCAGTCGGGTTGTTATGGATGCTTGCGACTGGAGCCTGGCTCCTCTTGCAAAGCTTTCGAAGGCAGTGGATTGCGTCTCGGAAGGAGGCTGGGGGGTAAGCTGGTTGTTTGGCGTGTTACCAGGAGCTGGGATGGCGGTTGACCCGATAGAGACGTCTGTGGACGAAGCCACTGAGGCGACCAGCGGTGCAACTGCTGTTGCTGAAAAATCAACGTCGAAAAATTTGAAGAAGTTGAGTGCAGCTGCGCTGATTCAAGAATTCGAAGACGCTCAATTGAAGAGTGATCTTCCTGAGATTTACGTCGGTGACACCGTTCGTGTTGGTGTTCGCATCAGCGAGGGCAACAAAGACCGTGTTCAGCCCTATGAGGGCGTCGTAATCGCTAAGCGCCACGGGAGTCTCAACCAAACCATCACGGTGCGGCGCATCTTCCAAGGAATTGGTGTAGAGCGGGTTTTCATGCTGCATAGTCCTCAAGTGGCTTCGGTCAAAATTGAGCGTCGCGGTAAAGTAAGGCGTGCGAAGCTCTTTTATCTGCGAGACCGGGTGGGCAAGGCCACTCGCGTGAAGCAGCGCTTCGATCGCTGAGGCTTTCGCTTCAACGAATTAATGCCATCGTTTTTCGATGGCTTAGGGGTTCATCGCCTTGCGCCGTTAGTTCAGTTGGTAGAACGCAGGTCTCCAAAACCTGATGTCGGGGGTTCAAGTCCTCCACGGCGCGTCCGATGACCCCTTACTTGCAGTTTTCTTGATTTCGAGCATGGAGTTAGATCTTCAACCTGGTGATGTGGTCAAAGTGCTCGAATCAGCCGCTCTCGGCTGGGTTCGTGCACGAGTGATTCGCGTCAAGTCCGGTGGACGAGTCGTTGTCCAAAGCGATCAAGGCCGTGAATTCACGGCTCGAGGTAATCAAGTGCGTTTGATTGAACCAGCTGGATTTAGTAGTCCCTAAGCCAATTGTTTCGGACCTTTTCTGGTCCTTAAGCCTCCCCAGACGGGGAGGCTTTTTTTTAACACGTGCATGATCCCTGTGGAAGGGTTCGATCTCCCAACGATGGGGTTGCGTGCGTTCACCAAAACCATGGCCTTTTCAGGGCTACATCCCTGGTGGTTTGTCTTGAGCCTGGCCAGTGGAGAAGCGTCGTGCTGTTTCGATCAGACCAGTGAGCCTCAAGATCAAAGCTGAAAAGCTCAGGAAACATTGGTGTCTCCTCGAGTGTGTTGACGGAGGGCAGGGCGGCAGTTGATACTGGCCAAGTCCGCGTGAGCGGCAAAGGTCACTCTTTGTGGGTAGTTCTCCCTCAACTGAGTCCAGCCTGGGACCGTAGTTCAATCGGTTAGAGCACCGCCCTGTCACGGCGGAAGTTGCGGGTTCGAATCCCGTCGGTCCCGTTTTCATTCCCCCGGCTTAGTGACGGTTCGCGTTCGTCTGGCCCCAAGCCCCACAGGCACGCTTCACATCGGAACGGCTCGTACGGCTGTTTTTAATTGGCTGTTTGCCCGTCATCAAAACGGCAAATTTTTGCTGAGAATTGAAGATACGGATAAGGAGCGCTCCAAGCCAGAGTTCACCCAAAACATTCTTGATGGTTTGCGTTGGCTTGGCCTGGACTGGGATGAGGAACCGGTCATTCAAAGCGAGCGGATCGAAGCCCATCGCCTTGCAATCAGCCAATTGCTCGCTCAAGGTCTTGCCTATCGCTGTTATGCCAGTGAGCAGGAATTGGATGCCATGCGTGAAGCCCAGAGGGCTTCAGGTAAGCCTCCCCGTTATGACAACCGTCATCGTCAACTCAGTGCTGAACAGGAAGAGGCCTATCGCGCTGAAGGGCGCGAGGCGGTGATTCGTTTTCGGATTGAGGACGAAGCCACCATCGCTTGGACCGACATGGTGCGTGGTCCGATGCAATGGCGTGGCGCCGACCTCGGTGGAGACATGGTGATCGCCAGACGTGCTCCTGCTAACACGATTGGTAACCCCCTTTACAACCTTGTTGTGGTGGTTGATGACGCCGCTATGGCCATCAGCCATGTCATTCGCGGTGAAGATCACATTTCTAATACGGCCAAACAACTGCTGCTTTACCAGGCTCTCCAGTTGAACTGCCCAAGTTTTGCTCATACGCCTTTGATCCTCAATCCAGAAGGACGCAAGCTCTCCAAGCGTGATGGCGTGACCTCCATTGGTGATTTTCAGGCGATGGGTTACACAGCAGAGGCCTTAGCCAATTACATGACCCTGCTTGGTTGGTCTGTCCCAGAGGGAATGGAGGAGCGGTTCACGCTCCGAGATGCAGCCGAGGTTTTTAGTTTTGATCGGGTGAATAAAGCCGGCGCCAAATTCGATTGGGACAAGCTCAACTGGCTGAATGCTCAGGTCTTACATGGTTGGTCTCCAGCTGAACTTCTCGCAGCACTGGAGCCTCGCTGGCAGCAACAAGGTTGGGTTGTCAACGATCCTCTTTGGGCTCACGACTTAGCCGTTTTGCTCGGGCCGTCGCTCACCTTGATCGAAGACGGAGTCAAACAAGCTCGGCCGTTTTTTGAAGAACCTCCCTTAGAAGAGGACGGATTGAAGCAACTTGAGCAAGCAGGAGCTCGTCCTGCTCTTCAAGCTCTGCTGTCCGCTCTTGAACTGAATGCATGGGACGGCCTTGATTTGGAGCGCGCCCAAACCTTGCTCAAAGAGGCCGCCGCCGCCGCTGGTGTGAAGAAGGGCGTCTTGATGAAGAGTCTCAGGGCTGCCTTGCTCGGTCGCCTTCAGGGGCCAGACCTCATTACCACTTGGGCGTTACTGGCCAGACTCGGGAACGATCGGGAGCGCTTGCGTCGCTGCTTCTGATGAAACAGAAGCCGAGGATTCGGAGTCTTCTGGACTCTCGGCAATCAGCCCAAGAACGCGCGCCAAGGGTTGTGCTGTTAATCCTTGGATACCCACGGTCATCAAGATGGTGAGGAAGACCAACCCTTGCAGTCGCCCTGCACCCAAAATTCCAGCTTGCTCAAGGCGGATGGCAAACAATGAGGCCACGGCTGCTGTCACGATTCCTCGTGGGGCCAGCCAGGCCATGAATAATTTTTGACGCCAAACCAAGGGCAATCCGACTGTGGCCACACTCACGGCGACTGGACGGACCACAAACATGAGCAGCAGGACACAGCTCACACCACCCCATCCGAGTGGGCTGAGCTCAGCCCAGGACACGTCTGCTGCCAACAGAGGAAACAGCATGGTGATGGCGAGTGAAGCCAACTCTCGGATCAATTCATCGAGCTGACCGGCTTCTTCGGTTGAGCGACGACCGACTACGACGCCCGCTGCAACGGATGCCGGTAGCCCTGATTCTGGAAGGAGCCATTCGGCTATCCCAAACATGAGGAATAGTGCCCCAAGCGTCAGCTGTAGGCGCAATCCGACGGCTTGAGAAGGTGTCAGGCGGCGTAATCCTTCTGACAACAGCCAGCCAACTGTGACACCAATAAGCACGCCCCCTCCGAGGCGTGCAAGCAGGCCCTGCACCAACTCACGCCAGCCGTGTAGGTCGCCCAGCGCTAGTTCCAGAAGCAGCAGTGCCAACACAGCGCCGATGGGCTCGAGCAGCAGTCCTTCCGCTTCCAGCACATCGCCAAGGGGATGGGCCAAGCGAATTTGTTTCACGATCGGGGTCACCACGGTGGGCCCAGTGGCCAGCACGATGGCGCTAAACACGGCAGCTAAGGACCAGCTCAGGCCTGCGAGCCAATGTGCCGCCAGGATTCCCGCACCGAGAGAAATAAAGATTCTCAGGACTGAGATGCGCAGCACGGTGGCTTTGATCGTGTCTCCTGGCAGGCGAAGGTTGAGACCTCCGTCAAATAACACCAAGCTCACCAATAGGCCAACGATGGTTTGCAGTCCTTGTCCAAGATCGAGAGGTTCAACGAGCCCTAGGCCAGAGCGCCCGATCAGCAATCCTGAAAGCAGCAGCAAAACCACGCCAGGAAGATTGGATAAAGCAGCTAGCAGTCGCGCCCCTGCACCCGCAAAGACAGTGATGCCCCAAAGCAGCCCTAAGCGCTCAGGCGTCATCGATCAAGGCGTATTGCGGTTCAACCCGCATTCCGATGACGGCATCCGGACGCACAACCAGAAATTCGCCGTCTAGATCACTGAGGGGAACATTGACAAAAGCCCCTTCAGCACTGGCATTGACCAGGCCTTGATACCAATCCTGGAATTGCTCAAGGGATGTGAAATGCACCACTTCGCTCTGCCCCCCAGACAGGTGAAGGGAGATCCGATACCGGCGCGGAGTGCGGTTCATCTAGGAACCGTACTGCCCAGGCAACTCTCTGCACCTCACTTGGAAGATAGAGAGGGTGACGGGGGTGGCCCGCTTTGGTCAATCCAGTCACAAAGGGGGCTGGAAGCACTCCTCGTTGATCGCTGACGTCGTTCAACATGTTCAACACGGCCTCATCCCTTTGCCTAAAACCGCCGCCAACCCCCCATCCCAGCCAGAGATCCCATGTGGGATGTTGAGCCCACTGTTGGAACCAGCTGCGCAAGGTCTGATCATTGTCAGCGCCAATGGGCTCTGCGCACCTGCATAGAAGGGAGGGGGATGGGGAGATGCGGGCAAACAGATTGAGGACCACGAGATGGTGATACCCCCAGTGGTGTGCAAATCCTTGAAGCCGTCTCAGGGTGGGGTCGTCTCGACGTCCATCGGCGCGTGACGGATTCAGACCAATGAACAGCAGCAACCGTCTTTGTCCCGCGCTTGGTTCACGGGATGGAATGGGCCGATGCAACAACCAGCGGTAGGCACCGCAAGAACTCAGTGTTGCTTCAGCTTGCCAAGAGTTCAAGGGCAGCCTCGAGGATCCTTCCACTCGCCTGGCCATCGCCAAAGGGATTCACGGCTTTTGCCATGGCGTTATAGGCCTCGCTGTTCTCTAATAACAGGGATGCTTCACGGTGAATCGTTGTTGGGTCAGTCCCCACCAATCGGGCTGTTCCAGCTTCAACGGCTTCGGGGCGTTCCGTGGTTTCACGGAGAACAAGAACCGGTTTCCCGAGAGCTGGTGCTTCCTCTTGCAACCCACCGGAGTCAGTGAGTAGAAGAGTGCAGCCTTTCATGGCTGCGACCAAGCGGTCGTAATCCAGTGGCTCGGTCAGCACTACGCGTGGATGGTCCCCCAGTAATTCCTGGAGGGGCTCACGCACGGTTGGGTTGCGATGCAAGGGCAACAGCAACACGGTGTCGGGATGGCTATCGAGGACACGCAGCATTCCATCCGCAATGTTCTTGAGGCGCTCACCCCAATTCTCGCGGCGGTGAACGGTGGCCAAAATTACCCTTTGCGCGTCCCAATCGATGCTTAAGTCGCTCAAGGTTGGAGCGCGTTCAGACATGCGCAACAGGGCATCGATCACGGTGTTGCCCGTGAGCAGCACGCGCCCAACAACCCCAGATGCTTGAAGGTTTGCTTCTGATTGCTTAGTGGGAGCAAAGTGAAGATGGGCAATTTGCGAGATCAAGCGACGGTTGGCTTCCTCAGGGAAAGGATCAAGAAGATTGTCCGTACGCAGTCCGGCCTCGACGTGACCAACAGGGATTTGTTCGTAGAAGGCGGAGAGAGCAGCAGCAAAGGCCGTGGTTGTGTCTCCTTGAACCAGTACGAGATTTGGAGGAAATGCTTGAAAGTCATCACGCAAGCCCTGCAGCGCCGCACAGGTCACATGTGTGAGGGTTTGCCGTGGCGTCATCAGATTGAGATCCAGATCAGCGCTCAGGCCAAACAAATCCATCACTTGAGACACCATCTCCCTGTGCTGACCTGTCAGAACGACTCGGGTTTCGAGAGACTTGCAGGCCCGGAATTCTTGGATCACAGGCGCCAATTTGATGGCTTCAGGCCTCGTGCCCAAGACAATTGTCACGCGTGGCAGGCGAGCCATAACCGTCAAGTTTGTGAGTCAATCCTACGAGCGCTTCCCCCGGGAAGACTTGGCATCAACTTGCCAGATCGTGCAGCATCGCGATGCTGCACGTCGCGGACACCATCAGCATGAGTCAGCCCGTATTTCCTCCTGGTCTCCCAGCGCGGCCAACGTTCACACCATCTCAATCTCCTTCTCCAGCTTCAGAGTCATTGGCTTCACGAGCCCCGTCTTTAGAGCAGATCGTTCGTGTCGCTCACGAACAGGGGCATTCCGACGTTCATCTTGGAATCGGGGAGAGTCCAAGATTTCGAGCTCGAGGTGAGATTATTTGCTCCGATTGGCCTCCCACCGAACCCGGTGAGTTTCAGGACTGGCTTGGAGAATTACTGACTCCCCAACAGATCGACCACTTCAGACAGTGCAAAGAGTTCGATGGGGCTCATGCCTTTTCTTTTGTGAGGGTACGCATCAATTTGTTTGATGCTTTACAGGGTGCGGCGATGGTGTTGCGGCTCATTCCTCAAAAGATCCTGTCACTGAATGATCTAAAGCTGCCACCTGTGCTGCAAGATCTTTGTGCATATCCCAAAGGCTTGCTGCTTGTAACTGGCCCAACCGGTTCAGGTAAAAGCACTACGTTGGCAGCGATGATTGATTGGATTAACAACAATCAGAGTAGGCATATCCTTACCATTGAGGATCCCATCGAATTCGTGCATCAAAGCCGGCAATCTTTAATCCGACAGCGTGAGGTGGGGCGTCATACGCTCCAGTTTCATCATGCTTTGAGAGCAGCGCTGCGTGAAGATCCTGATGTGATTTTGGTTGGTGAAATACGTGACAAAGAAACGCTCAGTACCGCCATGGAAGCAGCTCAGACTGGACATCTTGTGTTTGGAACTTTGCATACAAACTCTGCGGTTAAAACCGTTGAACGTGTCCTTGGGATGTACCAACCTGAGGAGCAGGAAAGTATCCGTCTATCTTTGGCAGAATCACTGATGGGAATTATTTCACAAGGATTAATTCAAAGTCATGACGGAAAACGTGCCGCCTATCATGACCTAATGATTAATACTGATGCCTGCAAGGATTACATTAAGAAAGGGGCGCTAGATGATGTCGAAGACATCATGCAGAGAAGCGAGTTTGATGGAATGATGACTGCCAACCAGTCATTGCAGCGTTTAGTTGAATCTGGGCAAGTCGAAGCTGAAAAGGCCATCGCCGTCAGTCCTCGTCCTAATGAACTGACTCAGGCGTTAAGAGGTAGGAGTTAAGAGTATTCAGGCTGCGCTGTTAAACATCCGGACGATTAAGAGTGTTGCCATGCCGATGGATAGTCCGAGCATGGCGAGACGTCCATTCCAAATTTCAGCTTGAGGAGTAAATCCTCGCTTCCAAGCATTTAATTCGATGGGATCGATGGGCTCTGACGCAACTTTTGCTTGGAGATCGGTTTTCGGAGCCATCGGTGAGATCTCGGGGGCCGTCATCTTAAGAGAATAATTTTAAAAGGGGGGCTTTGAGCCATAAAGGCTTAATGCTTGCTCTAATGGCCACCGCGCTGCGACTCCGAGCTCAAGAGAGCTGGGTTGAACGCCGTTAGAGAGTCGACGCAATGCCGCTACGGCAACCATTGCTGCGTTGTCTGTGCAATAGGCCAATGGGGCGATGTGCACGGACACCCCTTTTGATTGACCAACAGCTTGCATTTGGGAACGCAGGCGATGGTTGGCGGCAACGCCCCCGACCATCACTAAGTGATCAATCCCCTGCTCCTGGCAGCAGCGCAGGCTTCGCTCAACCAACACATCGGCCACGATCTGTTCAAAGCTGGCCGCGAGATCAGCAAGAGGAAGATCCTCCGACTCACGCCTTAACGCTTCCACGTGTCGAAGCACCGCAGTTTTCAGCCCACTGAATGAAAAGTCATAGGGGTAGAAGCCTCCTCCTGGTTTGGAAACGCGTCCTTTTGGTAACCGAAACCGTTTGGCATCACCCTCGACGGCAATGGCCTGAATCGCAGGACCGCCGGGGTAGCCCAGGCCCATGAGTCGAGCCACTTTGTCGAAAGCTTCGCCGGCCGCATCGTCATGGCTGCGTCCTAGGCGTTCCATTGCTCCAACTTCATCCACCCGAATGAGTTCGGTGTGCCCGCCACTCACGAGAAGCACCAGATAGGGCGCATGTGGTGGGTGATCTGCCAAGAACACGGATGCCAGGTGTGCCTCGAGATGGTGCACGGCGAGAAAAGGTTTCTGATGGAGGGCGGCCAATGTTCGCCCTGTGATGGAGCCCACCATGAGGGCTCCCACCAGGCCAGGTGCCACGGTCGCCGCGATGGCATCGAGGTCGGCAGCAACGAGACCGGCGTCTTTTAAAGCGTGTTCTACGAGGTTTGGGAGCGCTTCCACATGCCGGCGCGAGGCAATCTCAGGAACGACCCCACCCCATTGCGCATGTTCTTCCACCTGGGAGGCGATGCCATGGGACAACACCGTGAGCTGGTCGCCCTCCTGACGGAGCACCGCCGCGGCTGACTCGTCACAACTTGTTTCGAGGGCAAGCACTGTGGGCATGAAGATGGAGGGGGCTCCCCTACTGTCCGTTTGTGACATCCTGCCGCTTTAGGGCAGGCTCAACAGGAACCGTTCCGATGCGTCGTCTCTTCGCTCTTGCGCTCTCGGCCCTGCTGGTGTTCGGCTTTGCACCCGTCGCCAAGGCTGATGTAGCGGGTTTGACACCCTGCGCCGAAAGTGCCCGTTTTCAGCAGCGTGCAAGCGCTGCCGCCACACCTCAAGCTAAGGCTCGTTTCGAGATGTATAGCGAAGCCGTTTGCGGTGAAGATGGCTTGCCTCATTTGATCGTGGATGGCCGTTGGAGCCATGCCGGTGACTTCGTCCTTCCAGGCCTGATGTTCCTCTACATCACTGGCTGCATTGGCTGGGCAGGTCGTGAGTATCTCAAAGGCACTCGCGGTACCAAGGAGCAGTACATGAAAGAGATTCAAATCGATGTCTCTCTTGCCTTCAAGTCCTTGTTGGCATCCGCCACTTGGCCTATCGCTGCTTTTGGTGAGCTTACGAGCGGCAAATTGCTTGAAAGCGATGACAAGGTGACCATCTCTCCTCGCTGAACTCGCACCACGACGTCCTTATCTTTCTCACGATGAAGAAATTTCTTACTACTGCACCAGTCGTTGCCGCGATTTGGTTCACTCTCACCGCCGGAATCTTGATCGAGTGGAATCGTTTTTTCCCTGATCTCCTCTTCCACCCCATGGGCTGATCGTTCAGTTCATAAAGTGATCAAAAGGGGCCGAAAGGCCCCTTTTTTAGTTAAGAGATGGTCAGGTTCATCTGCTTTTCTAAAGCGACTAAAGCTGTTTCAAGATCGTCGTTGACGATTACAGCATCAAATTCTGTTTGTGCTGCTAACTCTTCTTGTGCTCGCTTAAGACGACGCTGGATCGCCTCTTCTGCTTCGGTTCCGCGGCCGCGAATTCGTTTCTCAAGCTCTTCAACGCTTGGTGGTGCAAGAAAAATTTGGATTGCTTCAGGCAAACTGTTTCTCACCTGCCTTGCCCCCTCTAATTCAATTTCAAGCAGCACGGGAATTCCATTGGCTAGGCGTTCGCTGACGGGTTGTCGAGGTGTGCCGTAGCAGTTTCCAGCGAATTCAGCCCACTCCAGCAAACCGCCGCTTTGAACGAGTTCGTTAAACCGATCTTTGGAGTGAAAAAAATAGTGAATTCCATCGATTTCTCCACTGCGCGGAGCGCGCGTAGTGGCCGACACGGATAGCCATATCTCTGGATGACGTTCTCTTAGGCGAGCGACCAAGGTGCCCTTACCGACGCCGCTTGGGCCGGTGAGCACCGTGGGCCTGGCGATTGATCGATCAGGAGCCATACGTTGCTTGAGACTGCATCGCAGGGTAGGAAGGCTTCCTGTTCAGCCTGCTTCTCAGGCAAGTCATGGCCAGCCAAAGTCCGCAAGTGATGGATCTCACCAGCCTGAGGGCTGTGCTGGCGGATTTACGTGCCCGATTGCTGCCCAGCCGGTTTGAGAAAGCTCAACAGCCCGATCCTCAGACGCTTCAGCTCGGATTTCGCACCCTGCGAGGAATGATTTGGTTGGAACTGAGCTGGAAAGCAGAAGTTCCCCGACTGGTTGAAATCTCCGCGCCACCGAAGCAGGGTGCAGGAAGCACGCTGGCGCAACAGATTCAGCATGGACTCCGCCAACTCGCGCTGACAGAGCTGTGTCAGGAAGGGTTTGAACGGGTCGTGCACTTTCAGTTGGCACCTCGACCTGGACAGGCTCCCCAGCGCACCTTGGTGCTCGAACTCATGGGGCGTCACAGCAATTTGTTGTTGCTGGATGACCGGCAACGCATCACTGCGATCGCACGCCAGGTCCGCACGCACCAGTCGAGAGTGAGGCCGATTGGCACGGGTGATCTCTACAGCTCTCCTCCGGCCCTTCAAGGCATTGCTCCTCGGCTGGATGAGCCTGAGCAGCGCTGGAGAGAGCGCTTGGAACTGTTGCCGTTAAGCCTGGAAAAGGCGATGCGCAGTGCCTACCAGGGCATCAGTCCGGTGTTGGCGAGATATCTGGCTGACGAGCATGAAGACGCTGCCAGAGCGCGATTGGCGACCAGCGTTCATGAGCTGAGCGAGCAGGAGTGGCAGGTGTTGCGACAGCGTTGGCAGTGCTGGTTGCAGGCGCTTGAAACCGACAGCTTTGCGCTGCAATTTGATGGGCCCAATTCCTATCGCGTATGGAAGCCTGCGTCAGCAGCGAGGTCTGAAGGGGAGTTGTTGGCCGATCTTGCAAAACAGGGGCAGCCCCTCAGCCTGCGTTTGGGCGAGTACTACGCCACCGTTCTTCAACGTCAGGAGTTGAATCGTGCCACTCAGGATTTGCAAAAGCAGCTCAAGCAGTTAAGGACCCGTGAGGAAGCCCTGTTAGCCGACCAGAGAGCTGGCTTGGAGGAGACGGGCGGTGCCGATGACTTGCAGCAGCAGGGTGATGCGTTGTTGTGTCAGGTGAGTCCGAATCGGGAGACCATCGATCGCGCCCAGAAGCTATACGGCAGAGCGCGAAAACTTAGACGGGCTATCCCGGCGTTGGAAGAACGGCTGCAGCATCATCAAAGCCGGCTGGTGTTACTCGAGGGCAGTGAAAGCTTTCTCGAAGAGCTGATTGGTGCTGATTGGGATGGGATGGAGGCGCGTACAAAAAGCCTTTTAGACCTGCGAGAAGAGTTGGATGATCTGTTGGCTCCAAAACGGCTTCGCCGCCGCCGTCGTCAGGGATCGCGTCGCGTGGACCCTCAGCCCCTCGAGATCCGAAGCCCGGCGGGATTATTGATCCAAGTGGGCCGAAATCATCGTCAAAACGACTGGATCAGTCTTCGGCGGGCACGACCTGGTGACCTTTGGTTTCATGCCCAGGAATGTCCAGGAAGTCACGTGGTGTTGAAGGCATCGGCGGGCTTTGCAGATGACGACGACGTCACCCTTGCGGCTGACATGGCTGCATGGTTTAGCCGCGCGCGTGGAAATCGCCGGGTTGCTGTGGTCAGAGCCCCTGTGGAGCATCTCCAACGCATTGCTGGTGCAGCGCTTGGGACGGTGCAACACAAAGAGGGTGAGGTTGTCTGGGCCGAGCCAGATCGAGCAAGACAGCGACTGATCGCCGGCAAGCTCTTAGCCTGAGTTGACTTATTAGCAGTCGGACTGATCCCTCCCGAGCCGAACGAGAAAACAGTGCTTCCCGCCCCCGAGCCGATTCGGGTGACCCTCCAACCTGAGCAGCTTCCACCCAACGATGTGGAAATGTCTTTGGTGGATCACCTGGAGGAGCTTCGTCAGCGTGTTTTTCGCAGCCTGATTGCGATTGTGCTCGGTGCTTTGGCATGCCTTCTCGCCGTGAAACCCCTGGTGAGGCTCTTGGAGGAACCAGCGGGATCGATTCGATTTCTTCAGTTGGCGCCTGGAGAATTCCTGTTCGTTTCGTTCAAGGTTGCCGGTTACGCAGGGCTCACCTTGGCGATTCCTTACGTTTTGTATCAAGGCTTGGCCTTCGTTTTGCCCGGTCTCACGCGGAATGAGCGTCGTCTCATCGCTCCCGCTGTGGCGGGTTCAGCAGTGCTGTTTTTCGCAGGAATTGCTTTTTCTTGGTGGGCACTCATCCCTGCGGCCCTTGGTTTCTTGGTGAGCTATGGGGCTGATGTGGTGGAGCCGATTTGGTCGATCGAGCGCTACCTCGATTTTGTGCTTCTGCTGATGCTCTCCACAGGACTGGCGTTTCAGTTGCCCGTTCTGCAGTTGTTGCTTGGGTTGTTTGGGTTGGTCCGTTGGAAGCGGATGCTCTCGGCCTGGCGTTGGGTCGTATTGATTGCTGCGCTGGCAGGCGCCGTGCTGACCCCATCCACTGATCCGATCACGATGTCGTTGCTAGCCGGTGCGATTTCAGGCTTGTTTTTTGTTGGCGTTGCTCTCGTTGCGGCCGTTGAACGGTTCAGACCAGAAACTCCTCCAGGCGCCCCTCCCCCTGCAGCTGCAGGCTGAGGGCTTTCCCGAGTCGGGGACGGTCTCGCGTGTCGGTTAACCACGAACGCACGGCGCCTGCTTGACCTAGCCGATTCACCACGTCCAAGACTTGGGCTAGATGGGTGCGGTACTCCTCCTCGTTTAAAGGAAAGGATTGCTGCTCCAGATAGGCCCACATCACCTGGAGATACATCCGCTTGCGCCTTACAACGAGTTGCATGTCGTAGCTGGCTTGCCAGCGCTCCCGCAGCAGATCGATCACCTCATCGACTGTCAATGGAGGGATGGATTGTTCGATGGGTGGGTCTACAAGCACGGAAACGGCTGAGTGGATCATGTAAAAGTCCAGTCGTCGCAAAGCTTGACGGGACCTTTACCCTCCATAATGGACCTCATTAAGTGTCGATTGAGCGTCAGCTATGACTCAGATCCCAGCCAGTGATGTGCCCGGTATGGGCCGTAGGCAGTTCATGAATCTGCTGACCTTCGGATCCGTCACAGGCGTGGCCCTGGGTGCGCTTTATCCGGTGGCGAATTACTTCATCCCGCCCAGAGCTGCCGGGGGTGGTGGTGGAACCAGTGCCAAAGACGAGCTCGGTAATGCCGTTACGGCTAGCGGTTGGTTGAGTAGCCACGGAGAGGGTGATCGCAGTCTTGTCCAAGGCTTGAAAGGTGACCCCACCTACTTGATTGTTGAAGGCTCTGACGCCATTGGGAGCTACGGCATTAATGCCATTTGCACTCACCTGGGATGTGTCGTGCCCTGGAACAGTGGTGCTAACAAATTCATGTGCCCTTGCCACGGCAGTCAGTACGACGCCACAGGCAAGGTGGTTCGCGGCCCCGCACCTCTGTCTTTGGCGTTGGCCAATGTCAGCGTTGACAACGACAACGTGTTTGTCAGCCAATGGACTGAAACCGATTTCCGGACGGGCGAAAAGCCCTGGTGGTCCTGATCAGCCCCTCCTTTTTGCTGTCTCTCCCCTACATCGCTTTCCCATGCGTCGCCTGCTCTCTTCCACTTTTGCCGCACTGATCGTCGGCCTTGCTGTCTTCAGTGCACCCGCTGCAAGTTGGGCCTATCCCTTCTGGGCACAACAAAATTACGATTCTCCCCGAGAGGCCACTGGCAAGATCGTTTGTGCGAACTGCCACCTGGCCCAAAAGCTCACTCAGGCAGAAGTTCCCCAGTCCGTGCTGCCTGACAGCGTCTTCAAGGCAGTTGTCAAGATCCCTTACGACACCGGCGTTCAAGAACTCGGTGCTGATGGCAGTCAGGTCCCCCTCCAAGTGGGGGCTGTTGTGATGCTTCCTGATGGTTTCACGCTGGCTCCTCAGGATCGCTGGACCGATGAGATCAAGGAAGAAACAGAGGGTGTTTATTTCAGCGAGTACAGCGATGACCAACCCAACATCATTTTGGTTGGTCCGATTCCTGGTGACGAGCATCAGGAGATTGTCTTCCCAGTGCTGGCCCCTGATCCTGCAACCGATAGCAGCATCAGTTTTGGTAAGTACTCCATCCACGTTGGTGGCAACCGCGGCCGCGGCCAGGTGTACCCAACCGGTGAAAAGAGCAACAACACCGTCTATACGGCGCCGGCCTCAGGCTCGGTTAGTTCCATTGAGCCTGGTGACAATGGGGCAAGCCTGGTCACCGTGACGTCTGCTGATGGTTCTGAAATCACAGAGACCGTTCCAGTGGGCCCCGCCCTTCTGGTCTCTGTTGGCGATGTCGTTGAAGCTGGTGCTCCAATCACTGACGATCCCAATGTTGGTGGATTCGGTCAGCTTGATACAGAAGTCGTTCTGCAAAATCCTGTTCGCATCTACGGCATGCTTGCGTTCTTCGCAGCAGTTGCTTTGGCTCAGATCATGCTGGTTCTGAAAAAGAGGCAGATTGAGAAGGTTCAAGCTGCAGAAGGCGTCTGATCGAGGTGATCATTCCCGCTGTATTTACATCACCTGGGCCCGTGCTTTTTCAGCTCGGGCCTATTACTTTGCGCTGGTACGGGCTGCTTATTGCACTTGCCGTGCTCATTGGCCTCAATTTATCGAGTTGGTTGGCTAAGCAAAGAAATCTCGAATCGGGATTGATTAGCGATCTTCTCCCCATTCTTGTGTTGGCTGCCATTATCGGCGCGCGTCTCTACTACGTGGCCTTTGAATGGCGCTCCTATCAAAACTCCTGGTGGGATGTATTTGCGATTTGGCAAGGGGGAATTGCGATCCATGGTGCATTGATCGGGGGCACGATCGCTGTGATTTTGTTCTGTCGTTGGCGGAGAGTCCCCTTTTGGGATCTGCTCGATGTTTTGGTTCCATCCGTGATTCTTGGCCAAACAATCGGTCGCTGGGGAAATTTTTTCAATTCAGAAGCTTTTGGGGTTCCCACCCAATTGCCTTGGAAATTATTCATTCCTTATTCAAGCCGTCCTCAGATATTCGCTGATTCAGAATTCTTTCATCCCACATTCCTTTATGAATCGATTTGGAATTTGGTGGTCTTTATGTTGTTGATAACGTTGTTTCGATTGGGGCGTAGCGGGCGACTTTCCCTCCCGTCGGGAGCTCTAAGTTGCTTTTATCTGCTCTCTTACAGCCTTGGTCGTATCTGGATTGAGGGTCTGCGCATTGACCCGCTTTGTTTAGGTGGTGTTCCCCCATTTTGTGACGGTGGTTTGAGGATTGCTCAGTTGATGAGCCTCTCGTTGCTGCTGCTTGCGGGCTTTGGTTTGTTTTGGCTATACGGGAAACGAAAGTCTTTGCCTGATCCAGGCTTACGCACCCCAGGTACTTCATGACCACAGTGTCGATCGTCGGTGCAGGGCCCGGAGCTCCTGATCTTTTAACGCGACGTGCTGAGAACCGGTTGCAGTCTGCTCAGGTTTTGATTTGGACAGACTCCTTGGTTTCGCCTCAGATTGCGGCTCTAGCTCCTGATCACTGCGAAACGATCCGAAGCAGCACGCTCACGCTTGAGGATGTGCTCCCACTGATGATTGATCGTGCCAAAAAAGGCCTGCAGGTTGTTCGTCTTCATGACGGTGATCCCTGCCTGTATGGAGCGCTTTCAGAGCAAATTTGTGGCTTAAACGATGCTGGGATCTCTGTCGATGTGGTTCCAGGAATCAGCGCTTATCAGGCAACCGCTTCAGCTTTAGGGGCTGAACTCACGATTCCTGGGCTCGTTCAGACCATTGTTTTAGGGAGGGCTGGTGGCCGCACTGGGGTTCCGGAAACGGAGAGTTTGGAGAATCTTGCTCGCCTCAAGGCATCGCTCTGCCTCTACCTCAGTGCTCGCCATGTTGAGGAGGTACAAGCAACATTGTTGAAGCATTATTCGCCTGATACACCGGTTGCGATCGGTCACCGTGTGAGTTGGCCCGATGAATGGCTGCAAGTCGTCCCGCTGGAGCGCATGGCGGCGATCTCTCGAGAGCGAAATCTGATCCGGACCACGCTTTATGTCGTAAGTCCAGCGTTGAAGGCAGGTCGCCAGCGCTCAAAGCTTTACTCGCCAGACCACGATCACCTATTCCGCCCTAGTCATTAAGTATCAGGCTTCCCCGTTGTGGTTTAAGATTTGCATTCGGGGCGATTAGCACAGTGGTAGCGCACTTCCTTCACACGGAAGGGGTCACTGGTTCGAATCCAGTATCGCCCATTTTATTCTCTTGATTTCAAATTTACTTCGTTTATTGACGATGTGAAAATTTGATTTTCTGACAGTTTGGCGAAACGCAACTAAAATTTCTTATCGGTAAATGCATGGAATGTCTGAAGTTAGGGACGCTATCGATCATTCAGACTCCCGTCAGGACAACCTCGCTTCACTTGGCCGAGTCTTAAGGGAAGAGCGGGAAAGGCAAGGGATGACTTGCCAAGCTTTTGCTGATTCGCTCCATATGGGGAAAGAGCAGCTTGCAGCGTTAGAAAATGGAGATCGGGACAACCTGCCAGAACCCGTTTTTATTTGCGGGATGCTGCGAAGAGTCGCGCAGAAATTGGGATTGGATCCCGCTCCATTGGTTCAACAATTCCAATCTCAGCTTCCTGAGATGAAGGGGGCGCCTGCAAAGCGTGTGAGTCGCGAGCGCTCCGGTTTTTCAGATCCAGCGCAAGGCAAGCAGGACTCCCAACCGAAGGGTCGCTGGATCAGCAGTGCAGCTGTGCTTTTGCTTCTTGTTGGAGTGACAGCGGTTAGCGCCATTGCATTTCGTGGCAACCGTCAGCAACAAGCAGCCGTGAGCACCGTGGCTGCGCAGGACCAACCTGTGCCTCAGCCCTCTCCAGCCAGAGACAACAATTCAGACATCAACGTTGCTGTTGATGGTGACAACAAGAGTTCAGGAGCGATTGTGCTTGTCAGTTCAAAACCGAGCTGGGTTTCTGTCCGCAATCGAAGCGGGGAGGTGATCTTTGAGGGCACTCTGAATGAACCGAAACGGTTTGAGGGCGAGCAGGGTCTAGAAGTCTTCGCGGGACGACCTGATTTGGTCCGATTTAGTTACGGGGATGACTCTCCTCGTGTCTTGGGCAGCATCGATCAGTTGCGTTGGTACCCCCTCACTCCTGAACCTTGAGCTTGAGATTTAAACCGGTGACCTCCTTGAGAATGGGGGCACAGCTTTCCATGCTCCACTGCTCGAGACTCAAATCCTGATCAGCCTGTTCTCCGACTAATTCCAGGACAAGATCTTCGTTTTTGACTTTGACCAGCAAGCTTTTGATCACCGGCTCTGGACGTCGATCGAGGGCAACCGCCAATCTGAGCAACAAGGCCATCTCTGAGACCGTGCGTCGATGATCACGGCTTTGAAGCGCTTGCCAAGACTCATGCCTTTTTTTGGGAAGGCTGCGGCGGTGATAGCGCGCGATGGCAGCCACCATCAAATGTTCCGCTTCTGAATAGCCCAGAAGCTCGCCATGGCGAATCAGATACCAGGAGTGCTTGTGATATGCGCTGAGATTGATGTGTTGGCCGCAGGCGTGAAGCATTGCTGCAGCCCATAGCAAGTCACGGCCTGAGCCATCATCACGATGCAGATGGTGTTTGGTGGAGTCATAAAGAGTGAGTGCATGGGAGGCCACACGCTCGGCTCGTTGTTGATTGACGGCAAAACGCTGCACCTGATGGATCACGGTGCGCTGTCGAATGCTGCTTTGAAAGCTGAAACGGTCTTCTAGTAGGCCCTGACGCAACATCCAATCAACGATGAGGCCTTCGCGGAGGGCTCGTTCACTCAGAACCAGCTCATTCACTCCCAACATCTGCATGCTGGTTTGCAGAATTAAGGCACCTGGAACAATGATCTCCGCGCGCCGATCATTGATGGGTGCCAGCGCTTTGCGTTGCTCCGGTGTCATCACCACCAAGCGATCCACAACCTTGTCGAGGCGTTGTTTGCTGACCCGATAGCCATGAAGCTTCAGCGGTGGGCGATCTTCCTCGCTGGCGGCCAGGGCTCCTATGGCCATCGCGGTGCCACTGGTGGCCACCATGACTGGCGTTTCCTCTGGGGTGATCCGTCTCAACACTTTGTTGACCGCAGGCTCTAATGAGCCTTGGATGAAGGCCTGAAGAAAGGTCCGACGCTGCGGGGGCATCGGGTCAGCTTCAACAAAATCCCGCTGGAGTCGCACCGCGCCAACCCTTGTGCTGGTAAGTGCTCGAGCATCACGACCATCCGCAAGGATCAACTCTGTGGATCCGCCGCCGATGTCCAGCACAAGATGCGGACATTCTCCAAAAGGCATGCCTGAGAGCACGCCTAGGTAGATCAAACGAGCTTCTTCTGGTCCACTGACGAGATCAACTTCGAGATCAAACTGATCCTGAATTTCTTGTAAAAAGTCTCGACCATTCGGGGCTTCACGCACCGCGCTGGTGGCTGCGGTCACGATCTGTTCAACCTGATGACTCAGAGCGAGCTCGCGAAAACGACGCAACGCTTCGAGCCCGCGTTCTATGGCGGCCGCTGAGAGGTTGCCGGTCTCAGGATCTCTTTCACCTAGCCGAGTGGTTGACTTCTCAGCTAATTCGATGCTGAAGGTTCGTAGCTCAGGATCAACAGAGGCCACCAGAAGGTGGGTGGAATTGGTGCCGATATCAATCGCGGCAATCTTTCGCAAGGCTCGACCCTTTTGAACGCTCGGCCCTGCTGTCACTTGAAGCACCGTGCTGAAAGCCCATCCACTTTGCCCTAAACAGACAGCAAGAACCTCTGCTTAAGGTTCAACAACTGGAGTTCTTTTTGTCAGTCAGCTCCGCCAAGCGCATGTTGTTTTCTCAAACCCTGGCTCCATGGGTTGCCCTGTTGCGTTGGAACAAACCCAGCGGAAGACTGATTTTGCTGATTCCAGCAGGCTGGAGTCTCTGGCTTACTCCGAATGCACCGCCCTCAGCGACCCTCGTGGTGATGATCGTGCTTGGCGGCCTGGCGGTGAGTGGGGCTGGCTGTATTGCCAATGACTTATGGGATCGGCGCATCGATCGCAATGTGGAACGCACGAAGCAGCGTCCACTTGCGCAAGGAAGTTTGCGTGTTGGACAGGCCGTCGTTGCTTTGATCGTGCTGCTGATCATCAGTTTGATCGTGGTGCTGAACTTGCCGAATTCCGTGCGCAACCTCTGCCTATTGCTGGCTTGTCTCGCCCTGCCGCCGATCTTGATCTATCCGTCCGCTAAGCGATGGTTTGCCTACCCCCAAGCGGTCTTGGCCTTGTGTTGGGGTTTCGCGGTGTTGATTCCTTGGGCCGCTCAAACCGGAGCTCTTAATGGGGGTTGGCCCTTGGCCGGTTGTTGGCTTGCCACCCTGCTTTGGACGTTTTCTTTTGACACGGTGTATGCAATGGCGGATCGTCCGGATGATGCCCGGATGGCTCTAAACAGCAGCGCACTGAGTCTTGGCTCGTCCGCATTGCGCGTGGTGGCTGTCACCTATGCGCTCTCGATGCTGGCCCTTGCTGTTGCCGCCTCCTTTGCAGGAATTGGAGTCATTTTCTGGCCGTTCTGGTTGGTGGTGGCCTTCGGGATGCAGCGTGCAACCCGAGCGCTCAAAAGCGTTCAGCAGCAGCCCATGTCGGCGTATGGCGTTCATTTCAGTCACCAGGTGCGCTTGGGCGCACTGTTGTTGTTGGGTTTCGTTCTCGGGCGGCTGGGTTAATGCACCACACCGAGCGGTCTGAGTGGTTGCTATCCCCTCTTCAGAGGGGTGATGAGGTGGCTGTCGTGGCCACCAGCTCTGCACTTGACAACACAGACAACCTTTTGCGAGGGATCTCGATCCTGGACAGCTGGGGATTGCGAATCCGTCCGGATGTGATCAGCCAAAGGCGCTGGGGCTATCTGGCCGGACGGGATGACGAACGTCGGAGTGATTTTCAAGCGGTTCCCAATGCACCCCTCTTGGCTTGCGCACGCGGTGGTTGGGGCGCTGCCAGGCTGTTGGAACGCCCCTTCGTTTGGCAGCAAGGATGGTTGCTGGGCTTCTCAGATGTGACCGCCCTGCTCTGCGCTCGCATGGCAGCAGGTGTAAGCGGTGGGGTCCATGGGCCCTTAATCACGACCCTCGCCGATGAACCCGAGTGGAGCCAGCGGCGTCTGCATGATCTGCTCTTTGGCCATCCTCTGCCGGATCTTCAAGGGGTGTCTTGGCGGGGAGGCGTAGCGGTTGGCCCGTTGTTAACGCTGAATTTAACGGTGGCTTCCCATTTGATCGGGACTCCTTTCCTGCCAGATCTGAGTGGAGTTGTGTTGGTTATCGAAGACATCGGCGAAGCTCCCTATCGGATTGATCGCATGCTCACGCAGTGGCGATTAGCCGGACTGCTGCAATCGCTTGCCGGTCTTGGCTTCGGTCGATTCCTGGGCTGCGATCACGAGTCGGACTCGGGTGGTTTCAGCTTGGACGAGGTGTTGCGAGAGCGCACTGCAGACTTGGGAATCCCTGTGGTGGCCAATCTGCTTGTGGGGCACGGCCCGGGGGGGAATGCAGCGTTGCCGGTTGGTGCGATCGCGACCCTCGATGGCGATCAGGGTGTCTTGAGCGTGGGGGCTAACCCTGGCGTTCAGCCAGCACCGCAGCAGCCACAGTGAGATCAAAAGGGGTCGTGACTTTGATATTGGAAGGACCAGCATCAAGAACGTTGACCGGCCATCCCAAGCGCTCGTAAAGGGAAGCGTCATCGGTGACAGTCCAGCCATTCGCGCGGGCCTCACGATGACCTTGGCGGAGTTCATCCACTGAGAAGGCTTGCGGAGTCTGGGCCGCCCACAGCTCTGCGCGATTCGGGGTCGCTGTGATCAGGCCTGATTTGTCCACTTGTTTAATCGTGTCGGTGACAGGGGTCGCTGCAATCACCGCCTTGCCGCCGCGAACGGCGTCTGAACAGCGGTTAAACAAGTCGGGTGAGGCCAGACAGCGGGCTCCGTCATGGATCAACACGTGTTGTGCTTGGTCTGGTAACCCGGCCAATCCCCGTTCGACTGACTCCTGACGACTGTCTCCGCCGGCAATCCAAGCGACGGGTTTGGGAGCGCCTTCAACGAGAGCAAGAATCGCGGAACGGTCAATCTCCTGACCAATGATGCCGATCCAATCGATCGTCTCAGCTTCAAAAGCTGCTTGCAGTGTCCATGCCAGTACGGGTTGTCCTGAGAGCGGCAGCAGCAGCTTGTTGCGGGTTGCCCCCATCCGCCGCCCACTACCAGCGGCTGCGATCAACAGATGCATAAGCGACTCCTGTTTTCAGCAACCTGAAACGGCCTCCATACAATCAGCTCGCACCACTTGTGCTGTTGTTTCATGCGCCTTCTCGTTTTAAGCCCAGGAACAGCTCAACAGCAGCTTGAGCGTATGCCTGCCATAGCAGCCTGTGCCAACGAGCTTGGAGCTTCGATCCAAGTGGCCTGTTCCCCTGTCTACCGATCGCTGTGGACGTTGCTGCCCTCGGTCGAAAAAATCATTCCCTTTGACTTTTCAGCAAGTTTGACCATGGCCGATTGGGCCAATCTTCTTGGCTCTGTCCGAGAACCTGATTTCCAGGTTTGCCTCAATTTTGCTGAAGGGCGTCAGGTGAACCTGATGCTGTCGATGAGCCATATTCCGACGCGGGTTTCAGAAGCTGGATTTGCTTCTACGGCTGTGGCCAGCCAGGCTGAAGGCTGGAGTGCGCAACGCCTTTCAGGATTTCTGGCTCCGATTGGTCTCAGCTTGGATGCCGGGGCATTTCGGATCAGCTTGCCTGCAGAGTTGATGAACAGCGCGCGCGAACGGCAGCCACAGGGAGATGGTCCGTTGTTATTGCTCCAACCCGCGGCAACCCCGGGAGATTGGCCAGCAGAACGCTGGAAGCAATTGCCGCTCACCATCAAAGACAAGCTTCCAGGTTTGCGAACCATTCAGCTCGAAGACAACATCGCGCTTTCAGAGAGAGCAGCTCAGATTGCCTGTGCCGACGTGGTGTTGACCAGTTGTGCTGTGACCAGTTTGTTGGCAGCATTTTGCGGAGTGCCATTGGTTGCACTCGGACTATCTGACGATCAACTGCCGGATCGTGATGTGATTCGGCATCTTGGCGATGACGATCTCCGATCCCTCTCTGAAGCTGATGTGTTGCAGGCGATGGGCTTCTGATGAAGAGGCCACGACGGAGATCGCAACAACGCCGTCGGCTTCAGCGCTATCCCGCTCAGTTTTATCGCCCTCAGCTACGCCAGCTGGCCAGGCCATGGCTGTTACCCGTTGTCGCCCTAACCATCGTGATTTTGGGCGGGGCCATCGGGTACCGGATCACGGAGGGATGGGACTGGGGTGATTGCTTGTGGATGGTGCTAATCACGATCAGCACCATCGGTTACGGAGAAGTGGAGCCCCTCTCCCAGGCCGGACGGCTGGTGACGGTTTTGATCGTGGCAGGGGGCATCGTGGTGGTGCAGCTCTCGATTCAAAAGATTCTTGGCCTGACAGAATCTGGATACTTCCGCCAGCTGCGGGAATTGAGCTTTCGCCGAAAGCTGCGGCGTATGAACAACCATGTGATTCTTTGCGGGTATGGCCGCATTGGCCGGGAGATTGCCGAACAGCTGCTCCTGGAGACCGTTCCTGTGCTGGTTGTGGAGATGGATTCGGCTCGTCGGCAGGCGGCCGAGGAACGCGGTTTGCCCGTGCTCCAGGCTGACGCGACTCTCGATGAGACCCTTCTTGAGGCTGGACTCCATCGCTGTCGCAGCCTGGTGGCTGCTCTGCCTAGCGATGCCGCCAATCTGTATGTCACCCTCAGTGCCCGAGGCTTGGAGCCTGGATGCCGGCTCATCGCTCGTGCTGATAGCGAGGAAGCGGCAGCAAAGCTTGAACTTGCTGGAGCCACGGTTGTGGTGAGTCCCTACGTCGCTGGGGGCAGGGTGATGGCAGCAACAGCGCTTCGGCCTTTGGCGGTGGATTTTATGGACCTATTGTCTGGGTCTGAATTCGAAATTGAAGAATTTCGGTTAAGTCGTGATCCACTCCTTGTGGGTCATCTGGCTAGCAAGAGCTTGTCGGAGCTCCAGCTGGGCCGCCGCAGTGGGGCCATGGTGCTGGCCATCCGTGACGGCAGCGCATTAAAGGGAAATCCCAGCGGGGAAGAACGGCTTGGTCCTGGTCAACTTCTTGTGGTGATGGGCAGCCAGAAGCAGCTGGAGTTATTCCGCAATTTGCTGGGTGATGCCATCGACACGATTGAAACGATGCGGGGCGTCTAGCCGACCTTGATGACTGAAGGGGCAAACGATCCCTACGATCACACGATCGTAAAAACAAGCGTTCATGAGTTCATCCGCTTCTCTTGACGGTCAAATCGCCCTTGTCACCGGTGCAAGCCGTGGCATCGGTCGTGCAGTGGCCTTGGCTTTGGCCGGTGAGGGCGCAGAAGTGGTGGTGAATTACGCCAGTTCTCCAGACGCGGCTGAGGCAGTGGTTGCCGAGATTCAGGCCAATGGAGGCTCCGCTTATGCCCTCCAGGCCGACGTCGCCGATGAGGCTTCAGTCGAAGAGTTGTTCAAAACGGTGTTGACGCGTAGTGGACGCATTGACGTGCTGGTGAATAACGCGGGGATTACGCGGGACGGCTTGTTGATGAGGATGAAAACCGAGGATTGGCAGGCGGTGATCAATCTCAATCTCACCGGAGTCTTCCTCTGCACAAGGGCCGTGACACGCCCAATGTTGAAGCAGCGGAGTGGTCGCATCATCAACATCACCTCGGTGGTTGGGCTGATGGGCAACGCCGGACAAGCCAATTACGCAGCAGCCAAAGCCGGCGTTGTGGGACTCACGCGAAGCAGCGCCAAAGAGATGGCGAGCCGGGGAATCACGGTGAATGCTGTTGCACCTGGCTTCATTGCCACCGATATGACAAAAGATCTTGAGGCGGACGCCATCCTTTCCGCCATTCCTTTGGGACGGTTTGGGACCCCAGATCAGGTGGCTGGAACCGTGAGGTTCTTAGCTGCTGACCCCGCTGCCGCCTACATCACGGGACAGGTGCTGCAGGTGGACGGTGGGATGGTGATGAGTTGATGTTCAGCTTTGGAGAGGCTGACCAAGCTCCTCTCTTAAGCGGCGAATGCGCTGAAGCAACTTCAATCTCCGACTGCGATCCGTCGCTGTGAGATAAATGCGCAATGGCACATAGACCAACGTCATGGTTGCCGCGGTCGCAGACATGAAAACGAAGAAAAGCGCGCCGGAATCCTTCATTCCTAAACATTAACGAGCCCCTTTGCGCTGTTGGTCGATGGATTCGGCTTTCCCCACTTCCGAGAGGAGTGGGTGGTCGTAGACGCTGGAAGGGATTGACCCTCGGGCTTCATACACTATGGCCAAACTTCTCAGCTTCTCGAACGAATCACGGGAGTCCCTCGAACGAGGCATGAATGCTCTTGCTGATGCCGTTCGGGTCACGATCGGACCTCGTGGCCGCAATGTGGTGCTCGAGAAGTCCTACGGCTCGCCCGACATCGTCAATGACGGTGACACGATCGCCAAAGAAATCGAACTTGCAGATCCGTTCGAAAACATTGGCGCCAAGCTGATCCAACAGGTGGCGTCCAAGACCAAGGACAAAGCAGGAGATGGCACCACAACGGCCACCGTGCTCGCCCAGGCGATGGTCGAGGAGGGGCTTCGTAATACAGCTGCTGGTGCCAGTCCGATCGAACTGCGCCGGGGCATGGAAAAAGCTGTGGCTGCTGTGGTGACGAGCCTGAATCAGCGCAGTCAGTCCGTGAGCGGAGATGCGATTCGCCAGGTCGCCACGGTGAGTTCCGGCGGTGATGAAGAGGTGGGTCGCATGGTTGCCGAGGCCATGGACAGGGTGAGCTTTGACGGTGTGATCACCGTTGAGGAGTCCAAGTCTTTGGCCACTGAGCTTGAAGTGACAGAGGGCATGGCCTTCGATCGCGGCTACAGCTCCCCCTACTTCGTCACCGATGGTGACCGCCAGATTTGTGAATTCGAGAATGCGTTACTGCTGCTCACCGATCGCAAGATCAGCTCGGTGACCGATTTGGTGCCGGTGTTGGAAACGGTTCAGAAATCAGGCTCCCCTTTGGTCATTTTGGCTGAAGAAGTGGATGGGGAAGCCCTCGCAACCCTGGTCGTCAATAAGAACCGAGGGGTGCTGCAGGTGGCTGCAGTGCGTGCCCCATCGTTTGGCGAGCGTCGTAAGGCGGCTCTTGCTGACATCGCAGTGCTCACGGGCGGTCAAGTCATCAGTGAAGACAGGGCGATGACCCTCGACAAGGTGACGATGGAGGACCTAGGACGGGCACGCCGGATCACGATCAGCAAGGACAGCACCACGATCGTGGCTAGTGATGACAGCAAAGATGCCGTCAGCGACCGCGTTGCCTCGATCAGGCGCGAGCTCGAGAACACGGATTCGGAGTACGACCAAGAGAAACTCAACGAGCGCATCGCCAAGCTCGCTGGAGGAGTGGCCGTCATCAAGGTTGGCGCCCCGACAGAGACGGAACTCAAAAACCGCAAGCTACGCATCGAGGATGCTCTCAATGCCACCCGTGCCGCTGTGGAGGAAGGCATTGTTGCTGGAGGTGGATCCACCCTTCTGCACATCGCCTCAGAACTCGATGTCCTGGCCTCTGGGTTGGAAGGTGATCAAAAGACTGGGGTGGAAATCGTTCAGCGTGCCCTGAGCGCTCCCCTGCGTCAGATCGCTGAAAATGCAGGCTCTAACGGTGATGTGGTGGTGGATCGCGTCCGCAATAGCGGACAGGGGTTCAACGCGCTCACCGGAACCTATGAAGACCTGATGAGTGCCGGAATTCTGGATGCATCCAAGGTGGTTCGTCTTGCGCTTCAGGATGCGGTCTCGATTGCATCGCTGGTGGTGACCACTGAAGTTGTGGTCGCAGATAAGCCTGAGCCCCCTGCTCCTGCAGGTGGCGGTGGTGACCCCATGGGCGGTATGGGAGGGATGGATCCCATGGGCGGCATGGGCGGTATGGGAATGATGTAATTCCAGGATTGGGATCCCTTAAAGGGATCCCACCAGTCGAGCGTGGATTCGGCACACCGATAAAGCTTCACGGGGCGGCTGGCTGCACAGTCTCCCCAACTCTCGATTAAGGGCCTGTAGTTCTGTCATCGGCAACCCTGCAATGGGCAGTCCGAAGAAGGCACCGCTGAGAACGACAGGAAACGCAAATTTAAGCAACATGCCTGAGTCTTGTGAGACTCACCCACTTTGCCTGTTCAAGGTCCTGAGGTATTCGGCCACTTGGAGGTCGACGCCAGTAATCGCCGTGCCAACGACAACAAGATCGGCTCCATGCTCAAGGGCCTGGGACGCTGAATCTGGCGACTTGATGCCCCCCTCACAAATCAACGTCACCTGGTCGGAAAGTTGCGCTCTCAAAGGAGAGATCAATCCGTAACCGGGGGGATTTTGTTGTGCTGTTTGCTCTGTATATCCATAGAGGGTGGTGCCCACCCATTCGCATCCCAGTGATGCCGCGATCAAGCCATTCTCGATGGAGTCCACATCGGCCATGAGTGGTGCTCCTAGGTCTTCTTTCGACCTTTGAATAAGTGCAGCAAGGTCGTCCTTCCCTGGCCTTTGGCGCGCTGTGGCATCGAGGGCGATGACGTCAGCACCGGCTGCCCAGACCGCTTGAATGTCGTCCCAGCGAGGAGTGATGTAGACCGAGCTCTCTGGAAAGGTGCGCTTCCATAGGCCAATGATCAGGGCGTTAGGACAGCGGTTGCGTACAGCTCCGATGTGCTCTGGGCTCTCGAGGCGCACACCAGTTGCTCCGTTGCGAAGACTGGCTTCAGCCATGGCCGCAATCACATCGGGATGCCGCATGGGAGATCCTTCTGGAGCTTGAACGGATACGATCAAACCACCCTGAAGTTGAGTGCGGGATGGGACGGGCATAGTCCTCAGGATGCCTGTAGATCTTGGACTGCTGAGGACGCCACCATCCAGCGACGAAAGCGCTGAGCACCGAGTGCAATCGGAGGTGGTGCGACTGCGAGTGGCGGATTGGAAGAACGATCAGCTAAGTCTTCAATCACCCCAGTTTCATCTTCATTGGAGTCACTCGGAAGGGGTGCCACGTGTAGGACCCGTGTCTCGGCTGCGACGGTTGGATCACTAACGATGGACAACCCTTGGATCTTTGGCTCCTCCTCTGAAGGCATGGGAGAGGGGAGAACGTCCGGGGTGGCTTCCACCGTTCGCTGGGGAAGAGAGCTCACCCCATAGCGATGCACCCACTGCAGTTCTAATTGCGCGATCAGGGAGATTTCTCTTAATTCATTGGCGACCAGCAAGCGACGTTGCAGGTCTAATTGGCGGGGGTTCAGGGGCTGAAACGAAGAGACAGACACGGAATCAAGAGAGTTTTCGATTGAGCAGTGGTCGGATGAGGAGAAACAGTCCCACGGTGAGCCCGGTCAAGACCAACAAGCAGGTCTGTCCCGTGACTGATCCGTAGGGTGCATCCAAAAGAACCAGTGAAAGATCGAGAGGGCCTGCATAGGCTGCTCGAATTGGTTCTATCGCGAAGGTAAGGGGATTTAGGGCTGCTAGCCAGCCCATCCACACAGGCATAAAGCTGAGAGGTGCTAACGCGGTGCTTGCAAAGAGCAGAGGAAGATTGGCGACAAAGATCACCGCAATTAACTCAATGTGACCAGGCAAGGCAAAGGCCAAACCCAGACTTAAGGCCGTTACGGCAAACACCAACAGCAGCAGGGTGAATAGAACGAGCAACAGACCACCAGCTCCAGGCCATCCATAGCCGAGCAATGCCGCTGTCACCATGATCGCCAAACTCTGCACGAGGCTCAACGTGGTGATGAAAATCACCGAAGCGAAGACAATCGAACTTCGACTTCTTAAAGGCGCAACAAGAAGTCGGTTGAGAAAGCCAAATTCGCGGTCAAACATGACCGGAAGTCCTGCATTGAGTGCACCGCTGAAGGCTGTGAACACAATCACTCCAGCCCCCAGAAAACGCCCGTAGCTCATGCCGCCGGGCAATAGACCCTCTGGAGCCTTAGAGAACAGAGCTCCAAACAAAATCAACCAGATCAGTGGCTGCAGAACGCCGGCAATCAGCGTGGAGGGACGCCGTTTGAGCTGCACGAAGAGGCGACGCGTCAAAGCCGTCGTTTCCTGGATGATCTCGGTCAAAGCTCCTCTGGAGGACGCTTGACTCGCATCGATCTGAAGAAGGGGTGTGGTCATGGGGCGCACTGATGGAAATCGGATGGTGAAAGCAGGTCGTTACCGCATGGCTTGCTTGCGCTCTTGCTTCGGATCACGCTGACCGGCAATGGCCAGCTCGGCATCCATCAGGGTTCGTCCTGTGGCCTGAAGGTAAACATCGTCAAGACTGGGCCTGCTTTGGGCCAGTGCAAACACGGGAAGCCCTGCTTCTTCTAAACAAAGGCGAAGTCGAGGAAGAACCTGTTCTCCATCCACCACAAGGTTCAGAGAGTGGCCCTGCGAACGATTAATCACAATGTTTTGGACGCCATCAAGGGGTTGAAGCAAGTCGCGAATGGTCTCTGCTTCCTGCTCGTTGCTGAACTCACGCACACGCAAGGTGACCCGATCTCCTCCCAAACGTTTCTTGAGTTCGTTTGGAGTTCCCTCTGCAATCACCGTTCCGGCATCAATAATCGCCATTCGATCTGCGAGTGCTTCCACTTCCTCGAGATAATGGGTGCTGAGCAAGACCGTTGTGCCCTGGTCCCTCAAGTCACGGAGCACGTTCCAGATCACGGCTCGACTTTCGATGTCAAGTCCGACGGTGGGCTCATCGAGGATGAGGAGTTGGGGGCGATGTAAGAGGCCAGCCGCTAGGTCAAGTCGACGACGCATGCCTCCGGAATAGGTACCGCATCGACGGTCGATCCAGGGATCCATGCCCAACATCTCGATCAGCTCGTCGATCCGCTGATTCCTCTGCTTCGGTCGTAAGTGATAGAGGTCGCCTTGAAGTTCAAGGAGCTCTCGCCCGGTGAGGATTTTGTCAATCGCTACCTCTTGAGCGACGTAACCAATCAGGCGTCGAATGTCCCGTTGGTCCTTCAAGGCATCTAGACCAGCAATGCGGACATCGCCAAGATCTGGAGCCAGCAGAGTGGCAAGAATTCTCAGTGTTGTGGTTTTGCCAGCACCATTCGGTCCCAGCAAGCCATACAGGCATCCTTCAGGGACTTGCAAGCTCAAGTCCCTGAGCGCTGGAATCGTCCCGTAAGACTTTTCCAGGTGATCGAGCACGATCAGGGACATGGAACCGTCCTCAAGCGAGAGTAAAGAATCTAGGAAGCGACAGGAAGAAATCCGCCCGCGAGGATGTCAATGACGGCCCTCACTTGCAGATCAAACTGAGCGGAACCAGACATTCGGCTCATGACAAGCAAGAGACAGATTCCGAACAGATAAAGGATTGACCAACGAAACAACCCCTTGGCGCGATCTCGATTGTTGGGTTCAGCAGCGAGACGCTCCACCATCTGCAAAAGGCGACCGTTGAAGGGAAGGATTAGCAGCCCATACAAGGCACCACCTTCCGGTAAGGCCCAAATGCCTAAAAAGCTCAGCACGATCGTGGCCCATCCGTAGCGTCGAATCGCCCTCGTGGTGACTAAAGGCCCTTTGACGACTGGGAGCATTGGAATCCCAACGGCGCGATAGTCGTCATGCAAAAGCAGGGCTAGTGCCCAGAAGTGGGCTGGAGTCCACACCATCACAAGCGCGAAAAGCCACCATCCACCTAGGCCGATGTGGCCTGTTGCTGCAGCCGCTCCAACCAGGGGTGGGATGGCGCCAGCAACACCGCCAACCACGATGTTTTGTGGGGTGCGGGGCTTAAGAAGTGCGGTGTAAAGCAGGACATAACTGCAGAGCCCTAAAAGGGAGAGTCCAGCCGCAAGGCAATTCACCCCGCTCACAAGAAGAGCAGCTGCAGCGAGCGTGCAGGACACTGCCCCAATAAAGGCCGCGGACGGAGACAACCGTCCAGAGGGAAGTGCTCGACCGCTTGTGCGCAGCATGCGTCCGTCTAGCTCTTGCTCCCACAAACAGTTGAGAACTCCTGCTGCGGCTGCCGCTAACGCACCACCACCAAGGGTGCATGCCAGCCTTGGTGACGAGAGGGGCCAGCCTTCTGTGAGCGCCATGCCTCCCAGCGTGGTGGCGAGGAGAAGAGGGATCAGCCTTGGTTTGGCAACCTCAAGCCAGGGGGGAAGTTTGATTCTCTTGCGAGATGGCACCACCTCCTCTCTTGTGAGGGATGGGGGCATTGGAGCAACGGAAGCTGAACTAGCCATGACAGGGCTCCAGGGTTGAAGAATCGCGAGCGATCGTGAGAGGGGAGTCGGTTGCTGAGGGGCGTCTCCAGGTGAGAGCCGCGAGAACGGCCACGAGCAGACAGGCAACGAGTTGATGACACACGGTCACCGCAGGCTGACTCAGACCAAGCCGCAAGGTGAAAACACCCAAAGCAATCTGTGTTGAGACCAGGAGGATGGCTGTGATGAGCAGAGGCCATTGCTGACGAGCCCAGCCGCCGGCGATCAGAGCTGTGGTAACGAACAGCAAAACGCAGACGGCCGCTGGGGTTGCTGCACTGCGATGCCAATGGAGCCATTGGCAGGATTGACCCTCCTGTAAGCAGCGTTGGGCTGCCCATGAAGTTGCCATCCGTCCTCCGAGAAGGCACTGGCCTGAAACGGCTGCAAGGCTGATTCCGCCGAGCAAGGGCCACCAGCGAGGTGCTGCAGATCGTTTGGATCCTGAGTGCAGCAGTCTTTGTGTCAGTGCACTCATCCCAATGACCAAGGTCAGAGCCAGAACGAGATGGGCTGTGACTACCGCGGAGGGGAGCAGTTGAAGCACGGTCAGAGCACCAAGACCGCCCTGAAGAACCACTAAGAGAACCAACAGGAACGACAGCGGCAGCAACCATCGGGGTAAGTCCTTCCTCCAGAACCAGGCGGCACCGAGTTGGACCAGCAGCGCGATGCCTACAACAAAAGCATCAAGGCGGTGAAACCACTCCAAGAACACCTTGAGATTCATCTGGCGCCCGGGCAGAAGGCTTCCGTAACAAAGAGGCCAATCAGGACAGGCCAGCCCTGCCTCCATCACACGGGTTGCGCCTCCAATCACCACAAGGGCAATCAGAGCCACGACCAGGTGAGCAGAGAGCTGCGCTAGACGCAAACGAATCGGAACTGTTGCCGATGAAGTCAACGACTGTTCCTCCTAATCGCATGGTTTATTTTTGTAAACTAGCGATTTGATCTCAAACGGCACCCTAATTACAGGTCTCCAACATTTTTAAGATCGCCAACATCTCCCTTTGCTGACAACAACGCCCTAAAACAGCTTTGTTAGCAGGAACTACAGGCTGCTTTAACAATCACGGCATGAAGAAGGGCTGGGATCTCCATAGTCTGATGAGACATGTACCAGGAGTTTCGTGCCTATCCCCTCGGCAATTATCACTCTTGTACTGGGAATGATCCTTGTGCTTGGTGGGTTGTGGATTGGCCAAAACATCAACCTCCTTCCTGTTGATGCCAGCGTCAACGCACCCATCTACGACGAACTGTTTCGTGTTCTGTTCAGCATCGGAACGATTTTGTTCGTAGGAATCGTTGGGGTGGTTGTGTTCAGCCTTGTTCGTTTCCGCCGCAAACCTGGACAGATTGGTGACGGGATTGCACTGGAAGGCAATTTGCCTCTTGAGATCTTTTGGACGGCTGTCCCGGCCATTGTTGTGCTGTTTGTGGGCTTATTCAGCTACGACATCTACGAGCGAATGGGAGGAATGGTTCCCCTCGGTCATGGGGGACACGGCGATTCTCAAGCCACTGAGGAGAGGGTATGGGGAGGCATTGGCACGGCAGGGGCGATGCAAGCCAGTTCTGAAATGGCGATATCGCCTCTTCCAGTTGAGGTCACTGCGATGCAATTTGCCTTCCTATTCCACTACCCAGATGGCGACATTATTTCTGGAGAATTGCATGTTCCATCAGGACGACCTATTTCATTGAAAATGGAGGCTAAAGATGTGATCCATGCGTTCTGGGTTCCAGAATTCAGGCTCAAGCAAGACATCATTCCAGGCCAGCCAACATTGCTTAATTTCACTCCCACTCGCCCAGGGAGGTATCCAGTTGTTTGCGCTGAACTCTGCGGCCCATATCACGGTGGTATGCGCTCCACGGTGGTGGTTGAGTCGGCCGATGACTACGACGCCTGGTTCCAAGCCAATCGCAAGCTCCCTGTATCTGAGGCATGACACTTACTCTTCCGCAGCAAAGCAAACCCCCCTCGTTGCAACCCACTGGGTGGCTTCGCTATCTCAGTTTTAGCGTCGATCACAAAGTGATCGGACTTCAATATCTTGTTTGTGGCTTTGCTTTCTACCTCATTGGTGGTGCCCTTGCTGGCGCTATCCGTACAGAGCTGACCAGTCCCGTGTCAGATTTTATGCCACGGGAGGTTTACAACCAGGTGCTTACCTTGCATGGCACTGTGATGATCTTTCTTTGGATTGTCCCAGTCGTCAATGGTGCCTTTGGAAATTATCTGATTCCGTTTTATGTCGGGGCCAGGGACATGGCTTTCCCAAGGCTAAATGCAGTTGCTTTTTGGCTGATTCCGCCTGCTGGTTTACTCCTGATCACCAGTTACTTTATTACTGGTGCAGCTCAGTCGGGTTGGACAGCCTATCCACCACTCAGTCTTACAACTCCTGCGACTGGTCAGATTATTTGGATCCTGAGCGTTTTATTGCTTGGGGGAAGTTCGATTTTTGGTGGTATTAACTTTATTGCCACCATTCTGAAATTGCGTCGGCCTGGCTTGAAGCTGATGCAATTGCCGATGTACTGCTGGGCCATGCTTGGAACGAGCATTCTTGTGGTTCTTTCGACACCTGTTCTTGCTGGTACTTTGATTCTTCTGAGCTTCGATATCGTTGCGCACACGGGATTCTTTAATCCAGGAATGGGTGGAAACGTTGTTGTTTATCAGCACCTCTTCTGGTTTTACTCTCATCCAGCCGTCTACATCATGGTGTTGCCGGCATTTGGTTTGGTGAGTGAAATTCTTCCGATTCATTGTCGGAAACCACTTTTTGGATACACCACGATGGTGTATTCGATCATGGCGATCGTTGTTCTTGGGCTTGTTGTTTGGGCCCATCACATGTTTACCAGTGGTACGCCTCCATGGATGCGTCTGTTTTTCACAATCGCAACGGCCTTTATTGCTGTTCCGACTGGCATAAAATTCTTTAACTGGATAGCTACTTTGTGGGGAGGAAAAATCAGCCTTAATAGTGCAATCCTGTTCTCTTGCGGTTTTATTGTCAACTTTGTTTTGGGTGGGATTACTGGAGTGGCACTAGCTCAAGTGCCCTTTGATGTCCACGTTCATGACACCTACTTCGTCGTTGCTCACTTCCATTACATCGTTTATGGAGGATCGGTTTTTGTGATCTTCGCGTCTGTTTATCACTGGTTCCCGAAAGTGACCGGCAGGATGATGGATGAAAATCTCGGACGTTTTCACTTCTTGTTGACGTTTATAGGATTCAATCTTTGCTTTGCCCCCCAGCATTGGCTTGGCCTCAATGGCATGCCTAGGCGTGTTGCTGAATACGATCCGCAATTTGCATTTGTGAATCAGATCAGCAGTGTTGGCGCTCTGCTGATGGCCCTAAGCACCCTGCCTTTCCTATGGAACGTGTTCGCAAGTGCACGCTCTGGTGTGATCGCTGGAGATAACCCTTGGCGTGCCTTGACCCCTGAATGGTTGACCACCTCTCCACCTCCTGTAGAGAACTGGAAAGGTGAACCTCCTTTGGTCACGCACCCCTATGGGTATGGAATCCCTGCAGATCAGATCGATTTGAAAGATGCCAGTGGCAGTGATTTATGGAGCAACGGCCGATGACTTCCCTATCCCCTCAAGACCAAGCAGTTGAAATTCAAGAGCATCACGAAGAAAGCCACCCCGACCACCGCATGTTTGGCCTAGCCACCTTCTTGGTGGCTGACGCGATGACATTTGCAGGCTTTTTTGCCGCTTATCTCACGTTTAAGGCTGTTAATCCCCTCCTGCCTGGTGCTGTGTATGAGTTGGAGCTTCCTCTCCCCACGCTGAACACCATTCTCTTGCTTGTTAGTAGTGCCACCTTTCATCGCGCTGGTGTCAATCTGCGCCGCAGTGACATGCAACGCTGCAGGCGCTGGTTACTGCTGACAGCCATTTTGGGCTTGGCCTTTTTGGTGAGTCAGATGGTGGAGTATTTCACCTTGCCATTTGGGTTGACTGACAACCTTTACGCCAGCACTTTCTATGCTCTCACTGGATTCCACGGTCTGCATGTGACCCTGGGCGCCCTCATGATTCTGATTGTGTGGTGGCAATGTCGCACTCCTGAGGGGCGCGTCACCGCCGATAATCACTTCCCCCTTGAAGCGGCAGAGCTCTATTGGCACTTCGTTGACGGCATCTGGGTTGTCTTATTTGTGATTCTGTATCTCATCTGAGCGAGCTTGATCGCTAATGCCTCTTATGTGCTTTCGATACTTTTGTTGCTTCATAAGAGAGTTATGGCCAGAATCAAAGCAAATTTCTTGAGTTAGATGCTCACTGGCCAGGAATTGCTGAACAGGGCCCGGTCACTCAGCAATCGCTCTGAAGACGAAATTGCGCGGGGATGCGGGTATGTCGGTCCCAGTGGTCGCGTGCTGCGCAAGGGCTTTTACAAAGCCTTAGTGGAAGCGAAGGGTTACAAGCTGCCCTCGTCCAGTTCTAGTGGCGGGGGTGGAACCAGAGGTCGCCAAGCCGAATTCAAGACCCGCGTTCATGGGAATGGAAATCTGCTGATCGGTCATGCCTATACCCGTCGTCTTGGCCTAGAGCCCGGTCAAGAGTTTCGGATTGAGCTGCGTCAAGACTCCCGCTCCATTTGGCTTCTCCCCATGAATAACGAGGAGCTCAAGGTTGCAGAGGTGGGCTCTGAGCCGGATCAAGACACAAACAAGGACCCAAGTTGAAGCTCGGGCCCTTGTGCTCACTGGTGTTTAGACGCTGACTGCGAGCTGATCAGGCAGCAGCTGGTGGTTCTTGATCGTTGTGAATGGTTGAGCTCAAGGCAATCAGATCGATGCCGCTGAATAGGAAGCTGATGCCTACGAGTACGCCCAGGACCCAAAGCAAGCCCCAGAACTTCAAAGTCACGATCAG
>JACLAB010011155.1_pt1 | contig 96369 bp, 55 predicted proteins | sample 8027921 | NCBI WGS metagenome assembly JACLAB01 (sample SAMN15725117, study PRJNA655200) | protist metagenome | isolation source: fluorescence activated cell sorting (FACS) single amplified genomes of... | place: USA: West Boothbay Harbor, Gulf of Maine | collected 2000-07-19 | reverse complement strand
GCGCCAAGACAATCCCAACCATGCCTTGCTCGCCAATCTTCTTCGCGTAGTACCCCAACGCCCCGGTACTCGTAAACGTGTGGTTCGTCCCGACAACCCCGACCCCGTGTTGCTTGCACTTCTCGATCGCAATCTCCGCCGCTTTGTCCAAAACAATCATCCCGTGGTTGTTACCGCCATCGATTGCAGCCGATAAAGGCACCGGTTCGGTGATTTTGATCGGCGTCGCCTCCGGGTCTCGCGCGATGCCGTTCGTCGTCACTTTGATAATCCCTTGGTTGTTCCCACGCAGTTGGGCGTACATCAAAATATCCAAAATGCATTCGGTGGCTTTTTCGTCGTACCCGTAGGTTTTGATCGCTTTTCGCGTGGTTTCCGTGAGTTCGTCGATGGAGACCATGGTGTCTCCTGAAGCTTTCACGACGAAAGACTTCTTCGAAGCGGAGGAAACTCTTCCTCGTTTGAGAGGAGATTTCGATTTCATCATCGTCACCCCGGGGGTGATGGATGCAGATTTTAATGAAAAACTCATCTTTGTGTGTGTCTTATTTTATATTTGAAAAGGAACTACTTTGTGTGAGCAGTAATAAATATATACTACGCGTAAAATAATAATAACTTTTGCGATAACTTTTGTGTGTGTAAAAAGAAAGCGCGTCGTCAAAGTGTTTATTGTGATGCGATTGATTGATGTGATTACACAAACTCTCTCTCGATGAGAATGGATAGAGATATTTCCTCCTAATAAGCCACGGAAGGAACTTGACACGTCATCGAGATTTAAAGAGATTTAAAAAACCCTAAATGAACAGTTTTTGCTTTCCTCCTCTTGTCTTTTTTTTTTGAAGTTTTCTGGAGTTTTGGAGCAACTGAAGAAAAACTTTAGTAGGAGCAGCAGCGAGAGAGAGAGGACACAAAGTGAAAGAATGTCGAAGAAAGGAGCGGGTCCGTGGTGTTTACACATCGCTCTGGAGTTGAAGAAAGAATTCGTGGACAAGTTTCTTTTGAAATTTGCGGAGTTAGCGAGACACGTGGAAGCGAACGAGCCGGAGACACTTTCGTACGAAATCGGACGAAGCGACGAAAATGAGTGCAAATTTATCATCGTCGAACGGTATTCGAAGAAAGAATATTTAGCGGAACCGCACCAGACGTCGGAAATGTTTAAGAAATTTAAGCAGTGGATGAGTGCGAACGAGGAGATGTTTGTCTCGAAGGATGGGTTTAGCTTTTACGAACAGCAGATTGGGTACATGCACAGATGATGTGAATATATTTATCATTAGATTACATTTTTACAAATTTGTTTCTCTATTTGGCGACCGAAACAAACGCCGCCTGAAATCGCTCTTTTTTCATCGCGCGAGCTTCGTCTACCCACCTTTGAATCTCTTTGACTTCTAACAAACGCGCTCGTTTCACGCTCGTTGGGTCGTTTTTGCTCGAAAACATCAAATCGTTGTGATGCGCGCCTTCGTCGATTTTCACTAAAACGACGCGCGGATTGGACGTTTCCAAGACGCCCAGTAAGTGCCACGGGTCTAACATACCGTTTGAAAAGACAATGTTTGAGGCGAAGTTCTCGACCATTTTGCGACCGCCGTAAGTTTCTTGGGCGAAATACGGTCTCGGTTGGACGTCGTACGCGTCGCGACAGTAGCGAAACTCGTTGGTTTCGTTCCAAGAAGAGAGCCAGTACATGTCGTTTTCTCCGCCGGTCGTTTCCATTGGCATGAACATCTCCGAGCAGTACTGATATCCCCAGAGATCTTCGGTGGCTTTGGTGTCGTCGTTCGGTGACGGGTCGCCGATTGTAAAGCACTGCTCGGTTTTCGTGGCGTTGTAGTAGATGCTGACCGCCTCTCTCAGGTTTTCTAACAGCGCTAACGAAGTCGAGTTTGACGCGTTCGGATCGTCGACCATCATCGCGTTGCACACCACTTTCATCGGCCACGCGGGCAACGTTCCTTTCCCTGATAACATGTACCCACTCTCGACTGGGTAATCACCCATCGCGATGTAATCCAACGCCGATTGCGCCCACTCGGCGACTTCGTACGGCGACTCGATATCGTCGCACGCTCTAAACGTGTGTTTTAAAACGTCCAAATATATCTTATCGCTTTCATCTCCAGAGTCTATCAACAAAGTAAACGCGTCTTGTATTCTCTTTGGACACTCCGCGCCGTGTCCGCTAACCATGGCGGTATACGTCGACCCTCTGGCGAACGCGTTCGGATCTACCGGCGGATCTTCCCCGTCGAACGCATAAATAGGCGCTGATGCTGCAATCGCCCCGTCCACTACGTGCGGGTACTTCATCCTCATCCACGACGCTAACATGCCGCCATAAGACCCACCAAACGCAATCACCGCCACGGCGTCCTCGTACTCTTCTCTCAACTCTCTGACCAACGAAGCGTAATCTGCCAACGCTTCCATCGAGTTCAAATGTTTCAACGTATTCTTATTCGTATCCTCCTCGTCATCATCACTCATTGGTGACGATTTCCCGTAATATCGATGCTCCGCGAACACTAACAACGCGTTAAAATGTTCCGCGTTTTCCCACATCAAACCCGTATTTTCCAAGTAACTTTCCACGTTCGCCTCGTTTCCAGTGTATAAGAAAATGGGCGAATCCTTTCGATAAAATTCAGAACACACGAAATATCTCGTCTTAAACTCTCCTCCTCCTTCTCCTCCTCGTTCCTCCTCCTCTTCGCTGTTCCAAGAGAAGTGCGAGAGCGGCTGTTGAATCCACCTCTCCTCGCACCGCGAGACGTATTTGTTTTCTTCTTCTTGATGAAATCTCGTTAAAAGCATTCCTCGTCGTCGTCGTCGTCGTTCTCTGCTCGGTTTTGGTTGCCGTTTTAATGGTGGTTCCGTCGCCGTCGTCTGAATCGTCGAGGAGGAAGAGGAGGAGGACAAATGAATCGCGCGACTTTCAGCGATGGTGACAGCGTGTGAGAGCAGGAAGAGGAGAACGAAAAACATCATCATTTGCGCGCAAATGAGAAAAAAAGTGACGCACTGAAGTCTCTCGTTTCATGAAAACAAAAATTATTCACATTAAAAATTCACCCCCTGCCGGAGGATCGCTAAACTCTCTCTCTCTCTCTCTCTCTCTCTTTCTCTCGTCTCGTTTTATTATCATTATTGTTTAGGCGGTGTTCTCGGGGGTAATCTCGTCGGCGTCCCCGGTTGCGGAAACGCGCTCACGTCCGGTAAGATTTCCATCGATCCGAGCGGCGTCGTGCGCTGCGAGGTGGCGGACCCGGGGATTGAAATGTTCTTTCTCAGAGTACCTTGGCGTCTCGGCGTGGTCGTGCCCACCACGGAGACATCACTATAGCTATCGTTGGATGTCATGCTATCGTCGTGCGATTTCGAAGACGTTGCTCGTTTTTTGAATTTTTGACCTCCGGCGCCTCCGTCGACTTCGGTGGTCACGCCTAAGCACTGCTTGCACGCACCGCGTTCTAAACTCTCTTCGTTTTGGACGAGTTCGTAAAGGCTTGGTTTGAATAAGCGTTTTAACGAGCTCACGATGATGTACGGTAACAAGCATAAAAACGTCACCGCCCAAAAGCCGAGCCAATATTTCGGGGTCAACACGGTCGATTCGGTGAAGATTTTGTACGAGTACGTGGAGTAATACACGTCCGTGTGACTCAAGACGACGTTTAAGATCCACCACAACGCGAAGGATCCCCAAATGGTTAAATGATGGATCCACGTCCAGTAATTTATGAACAAACCGATTTGTAAGTTCAACGTGAACACTAAGGAGGTATACATGGTCGTGCCAACTTCCCACAAACCAAAAACGTGGCCGTCCTCGTGATCGGCTTCGCCCGAGTGCACGGCTTTCATGATGGACCAATAGGTGACGATAGCGACCCAGATGGCGTTCAACGCCCACACGGCTTGAGATTTCTTGTTGAAATTTTTGTTCCATTGCGTTTCGGAGTACAACTCTGGGTGCTTCAAACTCGAATCCGGTCGAACGTCTTGGTCGAAGAGGCCGAGAATGATCACCGGATAACACACGAAGAAGATGTTAAACGAGGACATCAACCAATCGTTGTAGATGACTTGGCCACTCGCGGCGGCGTGTAAGTTGTAAATGAATATGGTCAGACCAAACGCCAAGTTCTTATAGAAGAAGTAGCACACCATTCGGGCGATTCTTTTATAAGAGTACCGACCGTGCAAAAGCAACAGACGTTCGAGAAATCGAAACTGAGCAAAGGCGAAATCAGACGCCATGACGGCTTGCATGCCTTCCTGTCCGGAAATGCCGACACCGATGTGCGCGGCTTGAATCATCCCGACGTCGTTGGCGCCGTCGCCAATGGCTAACGTGATTTTACCGGAATCTTTCACGAGTTTTGTCACCAACGCTTTTTGTAACGGCGAGACGCGACAGCAAATCACCGCCGCGCAAGACGTCCCCAATTTCAAAAAGTTATCCTTCAACTCCGCAGATAACGCGAACGATAACGATCGCCCGTCGATGACTAAACCCATCTCCGCGTCCACTTCCGCGCACTGTTTCACGATTTCCAAACCGTCGTCAATTTGCTTCGAAACAGCTTCTAATCCTTGGGTTTTCATTTCTTCCTTGGAAATTTCGCCTTCGGATTCGAGCTTGACCAATTCTTCGACGTTGATTACTTTTAAACTCATTTGTGGGGTGATTAAAGAACACGCGGAGCCGATGTTGATAGCCGTGTCTTGTTTATCGCCGGTGAGTACCCAAACAGCGATACCGGCGCGCATTAATTGCTCAATACAGCGCGGCACGCCCATTTGGAGCTTATCCTCAATCGCCGTCGCTCCAACTAATTCCAAGTCTTTTTCTATGAGTTCCGCGACGGCGTCCAACTCTTCGTCGCGCTTCTTCATCGCTTGGGAAGCTTTGATGAATTTCTTGTTCCACGCTTCGTACTCGCTGGAAGAAATTTCTCTCTGCGCTAAACACAAGGTTCTCAAACCGCAGGCGGCGTAATCGTCGATGTGTTGTTGCGTGGACTCTTTAGCTGCGTTACCACCTTTGTTACCGACCGCTAACCGCTCGTAAATGACTGAATCCGCACCTTTAGTCATCAAAATGATTTTATTATCGTCTTTCGAGCGAACGACGACGGACATGCGTTTCCTCGTCGAATTGAATTCCAACAAGTTCAAAACCTCGTACGTTCTCACGGAGTCTTTTTCGCTCTTATTCACGGATTGTTCGAGAACTTCCACCGTCGTGCTCGTTCGGTTGTTGAAGAAAAATCCAAACCTTTTGGCGGCGACGACAAACGCGAGTTCATCCGGCGATTCCGCTTGGTAAACGACTTGCTCGGGAGTTCGTTCGCCTTCCGGGATGACGGTTTGACAGACGGCTAAAATTCGAAAGAACGAACGCAACTGTTCGCGATCGGGCGACGTTCGCCATTGACCGTCCGTTAAGCGGCTATCGATGAAGTTAAACGACGGCTCGATGGCTTTGGACGATCGCGTGGGTGGATTCCCACCTTGCCTTTTGATCAAAGCGTGTTCGATTTCGGTAATACCTTCGCCGTACGAGACGCCGTTGACGGACAATTTGAAAAACTCCATCGCGTTACAGGTTAACGTCCCGGTTTTATCGGATAAAACGGTGTGTACCATCCCGAGTTCCTCGTTCAAGTTACTCGTTCGTGCGCTCATCGGCGTGTCCGTTTCTTCGTGATACATCTTTCGGTCCCGATTTAACAAAACCATCGCTTGGAAAACTTTCACGAATTCCAGCGAGACGTATAAAGAAATAGGAATCAAATATCCGTACAACACGTAGGAGGTAAAGAATGCAAACACACCGACAATGTCGGTTTTATTCACGTCAAAGGGTTCGTCCGAATTCGCGGTATCCAAGTACCAATGCTTTGGACTTTCGTTTTTCACCCACCAGGAACAATAAATTGCGGAAATCGTGGACATGGAGAGCAACAAAATGAGCATACCTAAAACGACATAATCCATCTGTTTCTCCACGTGCGACCGTTTCGATGGCGTTTCCGACGCGTTCATCATAACTTTTGAATCGTGTCCGGTGTAAATGACAATACCGTAAACGTATTCCGTGTTTCTTAACTGCGACCCTCTCAACAAAACGTTCGTCGGCGTCACGGCTATTTTCTTTTTTTCCGACACAAAAGGCGGTTTCAACTCCAAGTTCCCGCTGAACGTGTATAAAGAGTTATTCGGGTGTTCGCACTCGACCGTGCATAAATTGCCACTCAAGTGATCCTCTGCATTCGCCATCACGTCGTCTCGTTGAGAGTTGCGACACAAATTCGCCAGCTTTGCGTTTGAAATCACCTTGACCCCATCGCCCATATCTACGCTCCTTTTCAACTTCAAGTTCGTCTCGCCGTCTAAATTCTTCGTTTCCACGTAACACGTTCTCTCCTCGTTGCTCGATCCAATCATGATCAAATCGCACGGAAAAAACGCATCTCGTACCACCCTCACGACGTCGCCACACACCAAATCTCGCCACTCCTTATTCTCCATGCACTCTCCGTTAAACCGTTCAATCGGCGTTCGATTTTGCTCGTTATCTTGCTTGTGCCTCTTATAATCCTCCACGGCTTCTTTCGTCATGCTCAACGTGATGATAAACGTCAGCGGCACCCACATCGTGTACGGCTTAATCGGCGAAATGCTCTCGAAACACGAAATCGTCGCCACGGATAAAAAGTACAAGTTCGCGACTCTCCGAAACTGTTCGTATAAACCTTTGGGAAGAAACGTCACCACGTTATACTTCGACGTCGATATCGAGTTGCTCTTGAACTTTAACGGCGCGTTCGTCTCTCGGTCAGAGCTGATTGAAAACACCCGCGATATCGGTTTTTCCTGTTCTTTTTTAAACATCGACGTCGCTCGTTCGAGAACCGAAGGTGAATTCGTCAAGGATTTGTTCCTTTTTTGCAGCTTCGAATTCGACGAATTCGACGAGACCGACGGTCTCGATTCCAACGCATTTGCCGGGTCGACATCCGTCGTCGTTTGCGTCGTTTTATCTCTCGCTTTCTCTGCATCACCGCTGCTCATTCTTAGTATCAGATATCAAACTCTAAAACCAAAGCGCGCTTCGTTTACGCGCGCGTGTGTGTGTGTGTGTATATCTTTCCTCCGAAATGCGTTCGATTTCTGTTGACCTCGTCCCGAGACGATGATGACGATCCCAAATCGCGAACGGTTTTCGTTCTTCACGAACAAAAACACTCGGCAAAGTTTCTCCCGAAAATCCTCCCTCGATATATCCTTTTCGTCGGGGTCGTTCTCTCGCAAAGAAGACAAAGAAGACAAAGAGAACGTCTCCTTCTCCTCTGTAATCAACACGAGAGGAAGAATATTAATTTTCAAAGAATTTTGACGTTTTTTGGACTGCAGCTGGCAATTTACGTGAAATTTGTGAGATTTCAAATGTGTGTTGAGATATATAATACGCTTTCGCGCGCGGACGAGATGTGTCTGTCGTTTTATGCATCACAACGGTTTGCCTATATGTATATATACGCTTACGGCTTACTGTAGTGATTACAACTTTTTTTTTTAAATATATAGATTTTTATCTCCTCACGCGGTGGGTGCATTTTGAAACGGCAAACCTTCGGCGTCGACGCACTCGTACGCCTTGTCGTCGACGGGGACTTTGTCTTCGCTGCCGACGATACACACCGTCATCGGTTTGTTCAGGAGGTACTCCTGCGCGACTCTGGTCATGTCTTCCGCTGTGCAATCGAGCAGACGCGTGCGGAAGTTTTGACGTTGGGCGTCGGTCATTCTCTGCGCGTATAAGGATTGGCCGCGAGAGGCTGGGGCGATCGGCGAGTCGATGGATTTGAACGCGCGCAAATGCGCCTCTTCGACCATGGTTTTCGTGATTGAGCTCGGTTGAGCGGCCCATTCGCAGGCTTTTTGGAACGTTTCGATAGTTTCGAGCGTGTTCGGGTCGCGGTAGGAGGAAAAGTAGAAGATGCCGGCAGACGGGACGAACGAGGAACCGCCGCCGTAAGCGCCGCCTTTCTCGCGAATCTCTCGGTGGAGGAATTCCGTACTCATGGCTTGCGAGAGGAGGAAGAGCGCCGGGGCGTCCGGATGTTCGTACCCGACGGTTTCGATCGCGCCGGTGCAGTAGTTGGTTTGACCTTTGATGGCGACGTAGGTTTTCGACGCGGATTGCGGGGTAAACGCGGCCAATTTCGCGTTCAACGACGATCCATCCGAGGAAGGTTTACTTCCCGTGGACGGCAACGCCGACAACCATTTCGCCAACTGCGCTTTGCCAGCTTCCACGTCTTGCGCTTGAGACGCGACGCGGCATCTCTTCACGTTCTCTGGCGTCAAGAGTAAACTTTGAATTTCAGAGCACGCGGCTTTGACTTCTTCCACGCCTGCTTGTTCGGCTTTCGCTAAGCGTTGCGCCAATGCAACCTGTGGAAGACCGCCGGTGCGGTTTTCGAGTTCTCCCGCGGCGGACATTTTGGACGCGCACACGGCTTTACCGTACCCCATGCCGTTTTGCGCGACGGACGCGCCTAACTGCGCGGACCGACGTTTGATCAAGAACTTCAATCGTTCGTCGTCGCCGAACCATTTCGCATCCGTGCAGACGTCCAACAAGATGTCGCCCATAGCGTCGGCGTTACGCGCTAAACAGTGAGATCCGATGTTCATGGCAACTTCGCCGTTCTCGGTCCATTTCAACGGCATGTTCGTGTCATTGTTACTGAGAACATCGATGGATACGCCACCGCTGACGCCTTTGATTTTCTCCGCGAAGTCTTTGTACCCAACTTTCGATGTGCCGATTTGGTCCACGTAATCCGCGAAATAGTCCAAGTACGGCGTCAATCTGTCCGGTAATTGAGAGCAATCAAACATGGCGCCGACGTAGACCACCCCATTCGTCGGTTGCTCGTCCACTTGTAACTTCAAGTCGATGTTGTTCGAGTTCAATCGTAACTTTTCCTCTTTCGATCCCCACTTTTTGATCGATCGGTCCACCGCTTCAGCGACTTTTAACGTCGGCAACAGCTCGGCGTTTTGTTCGCCGTCTTGCGCGGCTTTCAATTTAACGCCGTCCTCGACAATTTTCTTCTTTTCGTCTTCGGAAAGTTTAGATTCTAATTCTTTCAACAACGCGTTCTCGGCTTCTTCCAATTTGGCGTCGTACTTTTCGTCCGATCGCGCACGAACGATAACTTTGTGTTGGTTATTCAAAAAGTACTTCGAGATTAAGTTTTGCCAATACTGAGGATCGGAATCCAATTTCTCTTGCAATTGCCTCGCGAGCGAGAGTGTTCTCAGCGGTCTCAAAGCGTCGCCGTCGTGCACCCACGTGGACATGGTCCCGATGCCAACCATTAAACCAAAGTTTGGCTTCACAGCTGCGGCGTCTAATTCGATTTGGTGCAACGTCGAGTCGACCCGGTTTCTCGGAAACCCGGATTTCGCGACACTTTCCAACGTTTCTTGAATCTTTTGTTCGACGATTGGAATCTCCTCTTCCCCGACGCCTTTCACGCCAACCGAGAAGGAGGTTTCTCTTCTCGAGTTGCCGTAGCCGCTGCCCGGCGCCAAGCCGCTCCCGTACCCGGGCTCTAAAAGCGCCTCGTGGAAATACGATTGCGGACCGGAAAGCAACAAATCCGACGCGATCGATAACGCAAAGTTATCCAATTTCGCGTTCGCGTCGTCCTTGACGTTGTTCAAGATCAACCACGCGGTGGACGTTATGGCGGTTTTCTTCGGATCGTTCACCACGGAGTCTCTCGGGACGGAAACTTCCGCCACGACCGGCGACGTGTATCTACTCTCGTCCGCGATATCCAACTTGGACACGTCGATCGCTTCGAACTGGTTCAACGCCATCGTTTCCGCGTTTATCAACGTCTCTTCCAACGGGAAATCGCCGTAGGTGTAAAACCGAGCGTTGGACGGGTGATAGTGCAAAGCGTGAAACGCTTTCAACTGTTCGTACGTCAGATCTGGAATCGCAGTCGGGTCACCGCCGGAATTGTAATGAAACGTGGACGTGGGGAACAAATTCGCCCCGAGCGCTCGCATAAACCTCGCATTTTGCGACCCCATCGCGCCTTTCATTTCGTTAAACACGACCCCTTTATACTTCAATCCGGAACTCGCGTCTTCGGTCTTGGCGAATTCAAACCTGTGCCCTTCCTGTTTAAAGTCCTGTTCTTCGAGTTTTGGGAAGAAAACTGCGTCTAAATACACGCTCAACAAGTTATCGTAATCAACTCTGTTCATCGTCGCGAACGGATAACACGTAAAATCCGCGCTCGTCATCGCGTTCATAAACGTCGACAGCGACCTTCGCAACATGTTAAAAAACGGGTCTCGAATCGGGTACTTGTTCGACCCGCACAAGGTCGTGTGCTCCAAAATATGCGCCACTCCGGTGTCATCCATCGGTACCGTTTTAAAGCCAACGTTAAACGCGTTGTTCGAATCATCCGCCCCGATGTGCAGCCAATGCGCGCCCGTTTTCACGTGTTTCAAAGACACCGAGACGACTTGGTAATCCGGCACCGGTTCGACTTTTTCCACTCGGAACGCGCCGTTGGCGAGTAAATCCCCAGCTTTCAGCGATTTCAACTGTTCCAAACTTTTCTTTGATTCGTCCGTCGCGACTACCGAGGACGCGGAGACGTTGTTGCCTTGCGACGACGATGCTTTCATCACAATCATCCCGGTTGCGGAGGACATCAGCATTTGCCTTCGCGTCGTTCCCACGTTAGTGCGGATGAGTTTTCTCTGCGTTGATGTTGTCGCTGATGTCGATGACGCTTTACTCCTGGAGAATAAAGAAGAAACGAACGTTTTCCCGGTGTGTCTCGCAGAAGAGGAGACTTTTAACGCGTTCGCCGTTGCTCTGATTTGCATTTGTTTGCGTGTGCGCGTGTGTCGAGCGGATTCGTTCGAAAATTTGTGACGTATGCACTTAAACATACGCAAGGCAACTGCTCTGACTTTGGTACAGAAATGCTTCTTTTCCACACGATACGTTCACTAACTCACAAAAAACGCCTCAATTTCATTCGTGGGAGAAAAAAACACCACGGTCGTCACTGTTGACCCCGACCGATACACGCATACATAAAGAATGGGGAAGCAGTTATCTGGAGCGCAGAAGAGGAAGAAGAGGAAAGAGAAAGAAGAGCTCGCGAAGGAGGCCGTGGAGGAAATGGAGCGTTTAAAGCTTGGACCGACGGAGTTGTGGACGGGATTGGTGTTGCATCACAAGGATGTGTTTGTCTCGCATGTGCTTCCGAAATTAAATGGGACAGATCGGTGGTTCTTTTCAGAGGTGAGTAGAGAGAGTCGGGGTGTGCTTGCGTACGCTGGGGTAAACGTATCGGAATTATGTTACAATGTTGACGAATGTTCATCGATTTCGACGTTGGAATTGGCGTGGAATCACTTTCCCTGGGCAGAGAAAGATAACGATGGAGACGTGGCAGATCAAGCCTGGTTTTGCGAGGGAGTTGCTGCAACGAACAAACTCGAGTTTCTCAAGTGGGCGAGAGAAGTGAAACAGTGCCAGTGGGATGAAAAGACGATTACTGTGGCAGCACGTGAAGGCAATCTCGAGATGTTAAAGTACTGCTTCTCTAACGATTGTCCATGTGATGAAAAAAAGGCGTGTAAACATGCTGCTGCAGGAGGAAACCTCGACTGTCTTCGGTTTCTTTTCGACAAAGTGGAACCTTCGCGAGATACGGAAAGAGAAGCGGCAATACAAGCAACATGCGGTGGTCACGTGGACATCTTGAAATATTTCGTAGAAGAAAGAAAGATATCTTTCGATGATTTGAAGCTCGACTGCGTGGGAAACGCTACAACGTATGGCCGACTCGATTGCATCAAATACTTAGTCGAAGAGGCGAAAGTGCCTCTGAACGACTGGCGATACATCGCTTGGGCTCGGTATCGCGAGCACCCCGACTGCCTCAACTACTTGCTCGAAAAAGGGTCTCCAGAACCAACGGACGAAGAATACGCTCGACTTGTCAAACGAATGAAAGAACGGCAGTAGAACACGAGCAGAGCAGCACTGGAAAGAACTATCGCACACACACACACACACACATTTTTTCAATACTAACGAATAAGAGAGAGACGTACCCCACAAATCTAAAACGCACGAAGAATAAAGGAAAGCGTCGCTTCCGCTGGAATAAAGAGAGAGAAAAAGAGGGAAAAGAAGCTTTACGCATCTGCTTTTAAAGTAGGCACACGCGCACGTTATATACACATATATGCGCGAAAGAGCGATGCGGTTTCTTCTTCTCGCTTTGAGTCAAAATCCGTCCCCGCCGGCGGCGAATTTTGGACGAAGATTGGTTTCCAATTCTTCTTCATCATGCTCGAGGAGAAGACCGTCGTCGTTTAATCTTCGCATGGCTGGCAGAGGAGGAAGAACAGCGCTTTCTTCTTTCCCGTCCTCCTCGTCATCTGCGGGATCGACGAGTGAAGGTGATGATGAAATGAATTTGTTTTTGCAGAGTAAAAACGTCCAGTTACCGACCAGCTGTCCTGGCTGCGGCACCGCCTTGCAACGCACGGATAAAAATTTACCGGGTTTCTACGTCGTACCGAGCAAGTTATTGGAAGAGGAAACAGAAGGCGAAGACGTGGACGAGGAAGAGTACATGAAACTGATGATGAAAGAGGGGAAGAAGGAGAAGAAGAAGAAGAAAACGCCGGAGGATTGGAGTCAACTGTCGCCGGACGAACTGGCGAGGCGGATCATGGCGGAGAATAGTAGCGTTCACGAAGGAGGAGGAGAAGAAGAATCGGAGGACGATTTTGATTTCGAGGACGTTACTTTTGTGAAGGACGATGAAATTGAAGACGAAGACGAAGACGGTAAAGAAGCCATCGACGCGTTTGAATCGTTATTCTTTGAGAAGGACGATGGAAAAGAAATCGACGAAGATTACGAGTTGGAAATGGCCGCGCTGAAAAAGATGAATCGATTGAAACGGAAACCGCCGGCGATTGTCTGCGCGAGGTGCTTTAGCTTGAGGAACACTGGACGGCCGAAAAATGTAAACGCGGAGATTTTACTCCCGTCGTTCGATTTCAAACGATCGGTTGGGACGCAAATGGAACGGTATCCGAATAATTCGAAAAAAGGCGTCGTTTTAGTCGTCGTCGATTTAGTGGATTTTGATGGGAGCTTCCCCGTCGACGCGGTGGATGCGTTAGAACCGCACGCGGAAAGAGGTGCAATTGAAATTGTATTAGTCGCGAATAAAGTGGATTTGATGCCCGCGCAAGCGACGAGAGCGAGATTGACGCAGTTTGTGAGACGTCGCGCGAAAGCGTTTGGGATGCAAAGCGCGAGCGAGGTTTTGTTAGCCTCCGCGACGGCTGGAATGGGCATAAGAGTTTTGAGCGATGAGTTGGAAGACATCTTACGCAATCGAGGTGGGCACAAAAAGAAAGACGTGTACGTCGTCGGCGCGCAAAACGCAGGCAAATCGAGTTTGATTAACCGTTTGTCGAGCAGATACGACGGACCGACGGACAAAACCGGCGGGCCGTTGGCGTCGCACGTACCCGGGACTACCATTGGCGTCTTAAAACTCGAAGGCATTTTACCCAACGAAACTGATGTTTACGATACTCCGGGTTTGCTTCAGCCGCACCAACTCTCCGCGCGAATGACCGCGGACGAAGCGAAAATAATCTTACCCAAAAAACGCATGATTCCGAGAACGTATAGAATTCAGATCGGAGGTACCATTCACATCGGCGGCGTCTCCAGAATCGATTTACTCGACGCGCCACAAAGAACTATTTATGTAACCGTCTGGTGTTCCAACGACGTGCCTTTGCATTACACCACGAACGGCGCGAAAAATGGAGACGAGATTTACGCGAAACACGCCGGGACGAAACTGACCCCTCCGTTGGGTGGCGAGGAAGGCGCTTTACGCCTCGGTCGGTGGGGAAGCAGAAAAGTTTCCGTCTACGGCGATTCGTGGTCAGAATCTACGCGGGACATTTCCATCGCTGGCGTTGGATGGGTAGCCATCGCGTGCGTCGGAAACGCCGATTTCAAAGTGTGGACGCACGAAGGCGTGCAATTAGAAACGCGAGAGGCGCTCGTGCCGGACATTTCAAAATCGATGATGAAGCCGGGATTTAGTTTCGAGAACGTGGGCGGGACGAGTAGTAATCGAAGACCAGACAAAAGAGCGGGGAGAGAGAGAGGAGGTAGCGGTGGTGGTGGTGGTAGTAGCGGCGGCAGAGGAGGAGGAGGAGGAAGAGGGGGACGAGGTAGTGGCGGTAAGAGAAGCGGCGGGGGCGGCAATAGATGGACTTAATAATTTCGCAGGCGACATTTAATATTAAAGAATACATAGCATCCCTTATTATATTAGGAGTTACTCTCATTCATATCACGACTCTTCCTCATCACCTTCGCCTTCTCCTCTTCCCTCTTCCTCCTTCAACACCTCCGCTTTCGCTTTCAACTTATCCATCACCATTTCCGCCGCGTTTTCCTTCCAATCCTTCTTCTCATCACCTTCGCCTTTCTCCAAGCCTTTCGCCACGCCCAGGACGGATTTCCCCATCACGAACGCCGTCACGAAATCCGCGCCGACTAAAATCACCCCAAACTTCCCCAATCTCCCGAACGTGTCCGAACTCATAATCGGTGCGTCGATGTCGTACCCGTCCGAGCTTAAATCTTCTTTTCGTATGGATTCCCCTAACATGTTCGCGTTGACATTTTTCTCCCAAACTTCATCTCCTTCGTCCACTTTCACTCTCGGGGCGACTTCTGTCGGATCCCAATCTTGTTTTGAACTTTCCCTCATGATGCGCATCAGTTCCTCCGGCGACGCTTCCGCGCCAGAGGTGAGCCAATCAACCACTTGCGCCGCATTCGCGTCCAAAGTATCAGAAAGTGCGAATATCGCGAGCGTCGTCATCAGAGCGTGACGCAGAGTTGAAACCGTTGTTGTTGTTCTTTCCCCGGCGAACTCTTCTTCTTCTTCTTTGATGTCGTTTACGTCCTCGTTTCTCTCCCCAAAACTCCTCCTCCTTTTCGCGAACGACGCAATAACGTCTCTTTTATGACTTTTCCTTTTCGATGATTTCGATGACGTCCTCGTCCATTTTCTCGCGCGCAACGACAGAGTTGTTCTCTGAAACGCAGATATCATGTCTTTTTTCCCAAGTTTTCCCGCCACAAATTCTGACGATTTTCTATCGATCGCATTCACGTTTTCCGCTCGTTTTGCATGTCGAGAATCGGAACACAACAACAAATACAACAACATCAGCAGCAGCAACAACAGTTCTTCACCTCTCGTCGAACGAGTCATCGAAACCTCGCGTCTTCTTCGCATTCTCGATCGATTTTTCTCTCAAATTCGCGGAAATTGAAGAAGGACAATTCTCCTCGTTTCGTCGTCATGCGACGGTGCATTTGTCCTGTTGTTGATGGTGTTGTTGGTGTTGCTGGGCGGAGAGGGAGGGTGTTTTCAACCACTTGGCACACCCCTTTACGCGCTGCTTTTGGAGGGTGGGACGAGAAGAAGATCAACTCTAACAGCGTTTCGAAAGTCGTGACGAACGCTTTGAATAATAGTGGTAATGGGTACAACAACAACAATTACTCGGCGGCGGATGCGGCGGCGAAGGACAATTCGGCCGATTCAACAACTCCTTCGGGACAACAACAACAGTTTTCGAGGAATAGCAACAACGGAGCTACGCGCCAGCCGCCAAACGTGCAGTATTATGGGAACAACAATAGTAATAGTAACAATGCCAACGCGAATGGTGGGTCTCGAACGCCGCCGATGTCGAGACCGCCGCCCGGTCCTCCTCCTTCGCCGAATCAACAACAACAACAACAACAACAGTTTCAGCAACGCAACGTGAACGGTAACAACAACGTGCCACCGAGACCACCGGTGCCAAATCAGCAGCAACAATACTCTGGTATTAACAACAACAACAATCAAAGAGCCGAGAATAGAATTTATAGGCAGCAAGGGCAGACTATCGTGAACGGAGGCGCGAGTAGTAGACCTCCGATGCCACCACCGCCGACGCAATCTGTAGCTCCCTCCTCCTCCTCGTCGTCGTCATACAACGAAGACGAGGAAGATTACAGCGCTCCACAAAATACCGGACCGACCGCGCTGCGCGACATTTTGCTCGAGAAACGAATCGTCATGCAATCGTACACGCCCGGGCAACACAGAGAGATGTGTCCGCAGTGCAACGGAGGCTCCGGCGGCGAGCGGTCGCTAGCGGTAAGAATCGAGCCGGGTGGACGCCAAGCCGTGTACGTGTGCCACAGAGCGACGTGCGAGTGGTCTGGTGCGGCAGATTTGGATTTTGTGCCCGGGAAAGCGAAAGGATCTTCCTCGGCTCAAGGAGGCAAATCATCGTCGAGCAATACCGCCACGAATACCAACACCAACAACCAAAGAACGATTCTAAAGAAACCAAACCTGCCTAAACCGGAAGATTTGAAACGCGTCGGTCCAGGTGCGCTCGACGAATCCGCCAAGCCTTGGGCGGAAATGATCGAAGAAAGAGGCATCTCTCTCGAAGTTGCCGAACGAAACGGCGTCGCCGTTCAAAGCGTCTTTTCGCCGATTGAAGGCAAACACGTCGACGCGCTCGTGTTCCCGTACGTTCGCGACGGACAAATCGTCAACGCCAAGTACCGCGGGCCAAACAAATCGTTTTGGCAAGTCAAAGGTGCGGAGAAAGTCTTGTACGGTTTGGACGATTGCATAGATTGCGAAGAGATTATCATCGTCGAAGGCGAGTTTGATAAATTAGCTTTCGAGGAAGCCGGGTATACGAATGTCGTTTCCGTTCCAGACGGCGCGCCGGGGAAAGTGAAAGAAGGCGACGTGCCAAACCCAGAAGACGATAAGAAATACGAGTACTTGTGGAATTGTCGAGCACAATTAGATACGGTAAAACGGTTCGTCATTGCCACCGATAGCGACGGGCCGGGCAAAGCCTTGGCGGAAGAACTCGCAAGACGACTCGGTAAAGAACGCTGTTTTACCGTGAACTGGCCGGAAGGGTGTAAAGACGCGAACGAGACTTTGCAATCGGGTGGCGTCGAACTCATTCGCGACTCAATCAGCTCCGCCGAGGGCTTCCCGCTGCGTGGTTTGTTCAAATTCGCTGATTTCTCCGGAGACATCGAGCAATACTTTAACATGGACGCCGGTTCCGAATTGCGGGGCGTTTCCACCGGATGGCGTTCGGTTGATAAGCACTACCGCGTCGTCCCTGGTGAACTCACCGTAGTCACCGGCGTTCCAAACTCTGGTAAATCCGAGTGGGTGGACGCGTTAATGTCCAACTTAGCCGTCCAACACGGCTGGACTTTCGCGCTCTGTTCTCTCGAAAACAAAGTTCACGAACACGCGCGAAAATTGGTTGAAAAATACGTCGGCGAACCGTGGTTCGACACCACTACCTACGCCAAAGGCGCGCAAAGAATGAACCCACAAACCATGAAGCGTGGTATGCGTTGGCTCAACGACCACTTTGTTTTAATCCGACACGAAGATGACGAGTTACCGTCGGTCGATTGGATCCTAGGCCTTGCCAGAGCCGCCGTCTTACGGCACGGCATCCGAGGTTTACTCATCGATCCGTACAACGAACTCGACCACAAACGACCAACTGGACAAACGGAAACCGAATACGTGAGCCAAATGCTCACTCGAATTAAACGTTTCGCGCAGCATTACGACGTGCACGTCTGGTTCGTCGCGCACCCGAGACAACTCCACAACTGGAAAGGCGAAATGCCCGGGTTATACGACATCTCCGGCTCCGCGCACTTCATCAACAAATGCGACAACGGCATCGTCATTCACAGAAACCGGGACGAGAAAATGGGCAGCTTACGAGAAGTCACCGTGAACTTGGCGAAAGTCAGAAACAAAGTCGCCGGTTCCATCGGCGACCCGAAACTCGAGTACAACGTCAGGAACGGCCGGTACGAAGATTTGCCCGAAGACGCCGCTCAAAATACCAACAACAACGCGAACAAACAGTAGTAGCAGATATATATTCATTCATGTATTATTAATATAATTGTAGTTTATTCCATTATTAAAAAAGACGAACGTTACTACTTTTTACTCTAAGAACGGAAAGCACTGTTTCGCGTCCAACTTCGGGTGTTTATTCTCCGCGTGCTTTTTCAACTCCGAGTGACTCAGCGTCGACACGAACGCTTGCATGCACACTTTGCACTGGATCGATTTCGCCGCTTCGTTTGCCTCTGTTGTGATAATAATAGAGAAAGAAGAGAGAGAATGAAAAGTGAGCCCCAGAGGTGTTTTGTTTCCAATTCGGAATGTACTAATGGATATCTCAAAAACAAAGAGAGAGAGAGAGAGAAGACGAAGAAAAAAACGTACTCAGCATGCTCCCAGCGCCGCCTTTCGCCGCTTTCGCCTGCGCTTTCTCCCTCGCTTTGGCTGATTTTTGGCCGTTGCCCCCGCCCATGATGTTTAGAAAGTTGAGAAAACTTAAGAGAAAAAATTGGAGGAAAAAACTGAAGCACAATTGGAAAAGTTTTTGCTCTTCTTTTCTCCGTCGTAATAAAAACACTAACTCGTATATTGGTACGCAGTGATGGTACGCCTTTGATGGCTTTTGCAATGACGGACTTTGACCCGGACAGGGAGAAACTGTTGCATTTTTTACAAGTCGGAGGAGGAGGAGGACAATATCGTCGTCGTAATCATCATCAGCATCAGCAGCCGTCGCGAGCGGGGACGACGAGACGAGGGAAGAAGAAGAAAAAAAGCTTCTTTTGCTGCTTAAACGGGTGGTGGTGTTTGAAACGCGCGTTAGGAACGAGGACGACGACGACGCAGAAAGTGCTCCTGTTCGCGCCGATGGTGTGGTTCGCGGTGAGTGTGCTCTCGCTGGCGAGGTTTAAAACGAGCAGCGAGGGAGAAAGGAGCGATGGGGTGGCGAAGACGTTGTTAACAACAGGGGGAGCGAGCGAAAGAGGAGAACGTCGTCAACATCGACCACAAAATCATAATCCTCATAAAATGCGTTCGAACGAAGAAAACGAGAGGGTAGTAAAGAGCAGCTTTGCACACGAGAAAGCACCGATACCGATACTAACGTTCGAATCGGACGAGAAGATGCGAGCAGAGCGAGAGCGAGAAGAAGCGACGAGCGCGCAAAATCGACATCCGTGTTTGAACAACGGCGTGTATAAAGTGGAAACGGACGAGTGCGTCTGTCACGGAGGGTGGAAAGGGGAGAATTGCGATCGGGCGATATGCGAGCAGGTGAATTGCGTGCACGGGAGGTGCGTGAAACCGGACGTGTGCGAGTGCTTCCCGGGATTTAGCACGTTTGATTGCTCGAAAGATTTCATTCGAGACGAGAGCGGGATGTTGTTGGACCATTTGCAAGTGCGGTTGCACACGACGTCAATTGGTCTGTCCAAGAAAGATCCGGCAGAGGCCATCGAGTTAGTTCAAAGGTGGGGGAGCAGTGGTAGTAGTAGTAGTAGTAGTAGTAGTAGTAGCCGTAGTAAAAGCGAAAACGAGGTGGACGGTCCTTGGTTGGCGAGAGAAGACGCGCTCGGCAATCGAGTTTTGAAAACGGACCAGAATCCGCACAACAAGCTATTTCTCAGTTGCGCCGTGGTTGGGAATAGCTTTCATTTAGAAAAAGTAGACGGGTTAGCGGAAGTTGTGGACGAACACGAGGCGGTTATTCGACTGGATGCTGCGCCGACGGCGGGAAGGTTTGCGAGCATGGTGGGCACGAAGACCACCGTGCGCGTCTTGTCGGATGCGTTTTTGGAAGAGGCGCTGAAAAACCCGTCCAAGTACGCGAAACTGTTCACGAGCGCGAACGCGGCTTCAAACAGCGGCAACTGGGAGACGAAAGGCCTTTTGTGGGAACCAAACTCAGTGAGTAAGTTGAGGCAAGCGCGAAGGGCGTTTCCCGAGTTGGACGTCCAATTCGCATCGCCGGAGATTTTGTATCCGGCCAAGACAATTTTTAACGAAGTGTACGATAGATTAAACGCGGAGACGAAAGAGCACATCGAGAAAGATTTGTTCGGTAGTGGCGGAAATAAAGGTGAAGACGAGAGCAACGGAGGAGGTAGAGGAGGAGGAGGAGGAGGAGGAGGAGTGGGATACTCTTTCTTTTCTTCCTCGAAGTCTTCTCCGGCGGCGACTAACAAATCGGAGTTGAAACCGACTCTCTCCAACGCCTTCTTCGCCGTCTTCCTCTCCTTACAAATGTGCGTCAACGTCAACGTGTACGGCATCGACCCACCGCACGAGTTCCTCCACGACGACGACCACGACGAAACCGACTCCTACTTCGACACTCTCTCCGGCGGTTCCGGCCTGGGCGTCTCCCCGGCGTCCAAAACGTACGAATCCTTGCTTTTGCGCTTGTTCCACGACCGCCGTTTAACGACGAGTTGCGACGGTTTTAACCACATGCAAAAATGCGTCAGTTTCACACCGAGAGGAAGGAAAGGTGTCATCGCTCACCAAGTCATTCATTGGTAATATATAGTCTCTCTCGTGTAATACTATTCGCTTTCGTCAAGTATTTAGTGTGTTTGGTTCAAAGACTTGACCACGTGGACTTTTCTCTCGAGATTTCCACATTGATTATCCAAATTATCCATTCAAGATGCGTCGCGCGCTTCTGCTCACCCGACGAACCACTGCGCGCACTTCTCGCTCTCCTCGTCACGACGACCACTTTTTCGTTTCCTCCACTTATGTTTCGAATAATGCTTTTTTCGAGAGTTTAAGGAGGAGCGGCTTTGCGACTGAGACGACGCGTTGTCGTGCGGCCACCACGACCACCCGTTTTCACTCGCACAATCAAAGACGAGACCAATCCAACGGTGGGCACCAGCGTTTAGCGGAATTGCGAGAGACGTTAGCGAAAGAAGACGCCACGGTTTCGGACTTTGTTCTCGGAACGTCCTTATCCGGCGAAAACGAGTATTCCTCCCCCGCGCCGAAGAACATGAGAGACAAGACGGTGAGGAAACCCGAGTGGCTGAAACGAACGCTCCCGGGCGGGACGGAGGATTCGAAGTATTCAAAGATAAAATCGAGACTGAAAGAGCTAAAGTTGAGCACGGTGTGCGAAGAGGCTAAGTGCCCGAATTTAGGCGAGTGTTGGGGCGGCGGGGACGGGCACACGGCGACGGCGACGATTATGATCATGGGGGACACGTGCACGAGAGGGTGTAAGTTTTGCGCGGTGAAAACGTCGAAAGCGCCTCCGCCGTTGGATAAAGACGAACCGGAAAACGTGGCGAAGGCGATTAGCGAGTGGGGGTTGGATTATATCGTGTTGACGAGCGTTGATAGAGACGATTTAGAGGACCAAGGTGCCGGGCATTTCGCGAAAACAATTAAGAATTTGAAGGAGAAAGTGAAAGGAGGCGGCGAAGGCGGGTTTGTGAGTAACCAGGATAAAGATAAGAGGATTTTAGTCGAGGCGTTGACGCCGGATTTTCGAGGCGAGGATAGATTAATCGATACGGTCGCGTTGAGTGGGCTAGATGTGTTCGCCCACAACGTGGAAACCGTGCCAGAGTTACAAACGCACGCGAGAGATCCGAGAGCGAATTGGGACCAGAGTATCCACGTGTTGAAAAGAGCGAAAAAGACCGCGAAAGATGTCGGAGGTGTGGATTTGATCACCAAGACGAGCATAATGCTCGGTCTGGGCGAAACGAGAACGCAAGTGTACGAAGCGTTGAAGTTGTTGAGAGAAGCTGGCGTGGACGTGGTCACGTTTGGGCAATACATGCGACCGACAAAGAGACATTTGAAAGTCGAGGAGTACGTCACTCCGAAAGCGTTTGATATGTACGGGAAGATGGCGGAAGATTTGGGCTTTTTATACGTCGCGAGCGGACCGATGGTAAGAAGTTCGTACAGAGCCGGCGAGTTTTTCTTGAGGAACGAGTTGAGGAAACGCGAAGGAGAGAAAATGACCGCCGCGTCGTCGTAATAAAGGCATTATTCATACTAGATGAATATTGTTTTTATCATTGTTGTAAAATAAGGAAAAATTAAGCGACAAAAGTGCTGCTCTATTATTCTTATATTCGAAATCGCGATAACTTGACGACCAAACCAGTTTCTTCGTTCACTTCGAAAATCTCGCAAATTTTGACCTTCATCAGCAACATGTCAAACTTGTACAACACCTCCCACTTCGTGATGTGTTTCTCGTCGCCTCTTCCGACGTACGTCGGTCCTTCCACGTTCATGGCGTTGGACTTGATTTGCCGCTTCGACCGCGTGCTCCCCATCATCCGGTTTCGTAAATCGACGATGGCTTTGTCCATGCGACTGAACGCAAATACGCGTCCGCGGATAGTTGCACCATCGATGGTAAAATACTCAAAGTTTTCATCGAACGCTTTCTCGATTTCCGGAGAAGTGGACGTCCAACTTTCAACGTCGGGATCTTCGAGCGCTTTGCGCACGGCTTCGTGCATAATTTGCGGAATTTTCGGCGGTTGCGGACGCTTTGCGTATTTCTTTTTCTTTTTCTTTTTGAGTCGTTTCACGGTTTGCGTGGTCGTTGTTGTCGTGCCATCTTCGTTTGTTACCGTGACTTCTTCCTCCACCTCTTCTTCCACCTCTTGATCTTCTTCCACCTCTTCTTCTTCTTCGCTTTTCTCCGGGACGCCGCTCTTGAACGCTTTCAACGTCCTATAAATCACCTCGGGATCATCCTCCGGTAACGTCTTCACGCTCTCTTCGCACCGTCTCGTGGCCACTTCAATCATCTCGTCCAACAAATCCATCGTCTCCGATTCCCAGTTATCGAATTCCTTGGGATCGTGAAACTTGACGTCCTTCATCCACGTTTGAAAGTCTTTCGATTTATGCGAAAGATCGACGCCTTCGTACCCTCGAAACGACTCGTATTTGGATCCTCCCGGAATAGAACACACTCCGTCGTACAGAACTCTCGATTTTGGATTCGTCTCGAGCGCTTTCACGTACGACCTCGTTTTGGGTGCCCTTCGCGTTTGATAGCTTCCCCGTCTTCTCGAGGAAGAACCTCGTGATCTCGAAAAAAAACTTCTTCGTCTCGAAGAAGAAGAAGACAAAGTCGCACACACATCGCCGCTGCTCGAAGAAACGACGACCGGCGTCGACGACGAACTCAAAGGCGCCGAGAGGGAAATCAGTCGTCTCGGTGCCGACGCGCACGCGCCCATAGTGATTCTCTTTTATGTTGTATACCGGTGGTTCTCCTCTCTCTTACAAAAAGTATTTTAGAGAAGAAAAGAAAGAGAGCCGTTTTTCATAAATTAAATTACTTTTTTACTCAACGAGGGTCGTTTTGGGAGCAAAAAGAGACAGATTTCGAGAGAGAGGGAGAGAGCAAAAAAAACCACCAAAAAAGAAGACTTTACTCTCTTGCCTTTTTTCATGTCCTTTTTTCGTGCTTTCCTCTGTTTTTAACGAGACAAAGTGTGATATCGAGACAAAGTGATAGTCTTCCTTTTCTTTTTCCTTCTTTTTTGTAACAAACTCGAGTTTTCTCTTCACTTCGCAAAGCGCTTCTCGTTGCGTGTGCACACACTGCGCAGAGAGCGATATTTAGATACACAAACACTCTAGAGCTCGCACACGCGCACAAATACACGCACACATAAAAAAGGTACGAATAACTTTCTCTCTCTCTTTATCCCTCTCTCTCTCTCTCTTTTTCTCTCCATTCGGTGCTTCTCTTCTTCTCGAGTGCAACGACAGAACGCGATGATGATGATGATTCGATGTCTCGCGCGGCCCCATCAGCGGCTCTTCATTCCCGTTCGGGAAATTCAAATCACATCATCATCCCTTTGCGGCGAAGATAAAGAAGAAGATACAGAGCGCGCAATAATATCTCTTTAAATGTCGTTTTGTCTCCGTCTCTCTCTCTCTGTCTCTCCGTCTCCTTCTGTCGATTCTCCGAATACTGATCTCTTCTATTTTCATTCTGCGTCACAGAAGCTTTTGCGCGGCACCGCGGCCAAAGCGCAGCGCATCTCTCATCATGCCGGGAAGAACCTCGCGCTCGCGATTAACGACAACAACAAATACAACATCGGCGAAAGAGTTTAAAGATGAAAGAAGACACTTGCGAACGACGCGATCGAGCTCGGCGAAAGCGCACTCCGGCATCGTCGACGTCGCGAAGAAACTTTTGTGCACGGTGCATAAACTCGACGGGCACCTTCAAGAAGGAAAGAAGAGAAGCGCTCGCGGCGTTCGGAGGTTTTCAGCAGACGTTGCCATAAAAAACGGCATGCAAGAAGAGGAGGCGTTTGAAGAAGAAGAAGAAGACGACGTGAAGGAGGAGGATTTTTTAGAAGACGTGCACATGGAAGGACAGACGCCGACGGTTGCGAAGACGACGACGAGAAATACGGTAAAGATACATCGAACGCCGGAAGGAACGCCGAAAGACGAGAAGCAAGTGGAAAGAGTCGTCGCTTTGATGCGATTGATCTTAACCGCGAAGAAAGTGAAGGAGGACAAAGTGCCGGCGCTCATCGCGCCGAATCTGTACCTCGGGTCGATCGGCGCGGCGCAAAGCGAGGAGCAGATTAAAGAGAAAGGGATCACGCACGTCCTCACGGTGGCGAGAGGGTTTGAGATTAAACACGTGGAAGGGGTGAAGTATATGACCGTGGAGGTGGCGGATAGGCCAGATGCGGATATTCGAAGCCACTTTCCGCAGTGTTTCGAGTTTATTAGCGGCGCGGTGAAGAGCGGCGGGAACGTGCTCGTGCACTGTTTCGCCGGCCGGTCGAGAAGCGCGTCCGTATGCGCGGCGTACGTCATGTGTCACGAAAACATCAGGTTGGACGAAGCTTTGATGCGAATGCGGTTGGCGAGACCGCAGATTAACCCGAACGCCGGGTTCATGGGCCAGTTGAACCAACTGGATGAAGATTTGATGAAGTGGCGGCGTAAAACCGGCCAAGAGAAGATGAAGGAGGACGAGCAAGAAGTGACTTCGGCGCAATCGCAAAACAGAGATAGCGGACAATCCAAGAGTTCCACCAGCGAAAGTTACAGCATGAGCCACGGCGATCAACATCACGCCACTAACAAGCGCAACGGCGGCGGCGGCGAAAATTACGCGGAAACTGACCCGGCGAGCGAAATCGCGAAAAATACGCGACGCGCGAAAGCCGGCGCCGCGTCCACCACGACCGAAAGCGGCGGCACCAAGTCCACCTCCTCCGACCAGGACAACTCCACCCCGTACCGAAACCCGGACAAGAACAAGAACAAGAACTTAAACGACAACAACATCTTGGAGCAGCGACCCGAGAGGGGCGGCGGCAAATCCGCGCCAAAGCCGCATCCGCCGCCCAAGACGAGGACGACGACGAAAGCGAGCGCGAAAGGCGGCGCGATGATGATTTCCAGTTCCGGCTCCGACGACGACGACGACCACCACCAACAACAAGAACAAGAAGTCGTCGACATGGACGTGCTTTGATGTTAGTAGCTAAAGTAGCGTGGACGCGGTTAAAGATAGCAGAGACTTGTAAACCAAAGCCAAATACCCTAAATAGAATTGAACGAATTTCCCCACAAAAACTTCGTTTCCCCCACACTTTTGGTTTCAAATCAAATGACGAATAAGCTTCTTTCGCCGACGACTCGGACGACGAGGACGCCGACGATGGACCATCCCCTCGTGGCGAGTCCCATGACTAAAAGAAGAGAGTCGCCGAAACCACCGTTTTCTACCCCGAAGAGAGGAAGAACGAGCAAAAACACGATGAGTTCTTCTTCTCACCTTTCGCCACAAAACGGCAGTCAAATGCGTTTGAATTTCACCCAAAACTCGAATAAGGGAAAAGGTGGGTCGCTTCCGCCGTCTCCGGTCGACGAGACCGTTCTGTTCGCCGACGATGTTGATTCAGACGAGGAGGAGGAAGAGGAGAACGAGGTATTCGAAGACGCCGGGACGCCTTTCGTTGAAGATGAAAATAATGAAAATCTCCAACCACCTTTAAACAACAACAGTACGGCGAAGAGAGTGGAAAAAGGCGCGTTGAATCGAGCTTTGCGAAGAGAGTTATATCAGCTCACAAAATCGAGGGACGAGGTATCCTTGGAGTTGACTAGATTAAGAAACGACCACGAACGGGTGCAAGCGATGCGCGCGAGCGAGATGGAGGCTTTGAACATGCACAAGAGTCGCATCGCGGACGCGGCGCAAGCGACGGCGAAAGAGGCGAATCGAGTGGAAGAGATGAAGAAAGATGTGATCGAGAGGGAGAGGAGAATGAAGGAGGAGTTGGAAGAGGCGATGCAGTTGAAGCGAGACGCAGAGGAGATGCGGATAGAGGCGGAGGAGTTCTTAGAGAGGCAAAGAAGGGCGGAAAAAGCGGAAGCGAAGATGGAGGAGAAAGGAAGGGACATCGAGAGAATGAACGAGTGGTCGAACGAACGCATGGATGAGTTGGAGAGGAAACAAGAGCAAGTAGCGGTGGCGAACGCGGCGTGCGAACGCGAAGCGGGTTTATTGAAGAGAGATTACGAGCGGTTTGAAAAGAACAGACGGGAGGTTTCGAGAGCGTTTGCGAAAAGAGAGATGGACGCGTTGAAAAGAGAGGAGTCGTGCGAAGATCGCGAAAGGAGAGCAGAGAGAGCAACAAAGATGCGCGAGGAGGAGGAACGTTTATTAGTAGAAGCGCAAGAGAAGAAATATTTAGCCGAAAAGCATTTGAGAGAGTTTCTCGAGAAAATGAAAGAGGCTGAATCGAATGCGAAGAAGATTGAACAGGCGAAGGAAGACGCCAGGTTGAAAATGAGAGAGTTGGATCAACTCTTCTCCGAGAAGAAAGCAGCAATTGAACAAGCCGAACACGCGCTGAAGAAAGCAAAAGTCGAAAGAGAACAGATTAAAGAGGAGCTGGACGCTCGCGAACGTCACACCGCCGCGGCTGCAGAAGCCGCCGCGAAAGAGTGCGATACGGTTGCGAACGCTTGGGCGAAGGTCACCGAAGGACGCAAAGAGCTCGAAAAACGCGAGCAGGATTTGAAAATCGCATCGAGCACGATTGCAGAACGCTTATATTTCATGAAAGCCGGCGACGAGGAGTTGGAAGAGAAAGGGAGAGCGTTGGAACAATTGGCCGCGGAAATTCAAAAAGTCGAGTTGGAATTAAAGAAAGATCGCGACCGGGTAGAAGAGGAAAAACAAACGATGCACAAGAAGCGAGAGATGATGGAAGAAGCCGAGCGAACCGCAAAGTTTCGCGTGAACGAAATCGAAAATAGGGAGTTACAATTAGACGCTCGAGAAAACGATGTCGCTTCGCAGCTTTCTCGCGCCGCGATGGTTGAAGAGAACTTGAAGAAAAGAGAGAGCGATTTGAGAGCGTTGATGCGGAGCGGCGAAGGCCAACGCGCGACGACTGTTCGCGAGTTGGAATCTGAAGTCGAAGAGAAGGCGAAAGATATCGAACGATTAAAGGCAAAGCTGGAAGAGTCTGCGAGCGATTCGGAATCAAGTTTGAAAAAACTCACGAACGAGATGGACGTTATGCGGGAATCGTTTCGAACGAAAGAGATTGAAATCGAGGCGCACAGGAAAGCGTTGGAGAATCAATTGAACGAAGCGCGAAAGGAGAACAGAGATTTGGTTTCCGAAGCCGCCGAGGCGAGGAAGGAACGAGAAACGGCGTTATTGCGCATGAGAGATGGTTCTGCTCAAACGACAACAACATCAACGCATAAGAAAAATACTGGAACGCAAAGCAACGACTTTGCTTTTCCCATCGTTGATACTACTCGCAACGAACAACAAATCGACGCGATGCGAAGCGAAATCGCGTTACTCAAACGCGAAATCGCATCGCACCAAACACACAGAGACCATTTAGAAACGCAGCTCGCCGAGGCTCGTCAACTGGCGAGCGCTAACTCGCCGAGCGGTAAGACGAAGAAAGAAACCGAACGTCGCAAAGCGTGGGAGAAAAGCGCCATGGAGGCAGTCAGAGACGCGAGGGATGCGTTGGATGCGCGCGCGGAAACGGTGAAAAAAGCCGCGATGGATGTCAAGAAACGCGAAGAGAACGCGAAACGAAGAGAAAACGAGCTTTTAGACGGTTTAGAGCGTGTGGAAAAAGAGTACGCGAAAGCTCGCCAAGCCGTCGCCGCCGCCGAATCCGAACGAATCGACATCGAAGCTCGTCGCGAATACGTCCGACGAGAACAACTGGAGTTGGAAAAGCACAAAGCCGTCAACGATGCGTTCAGAACCGATGAAGACTCGTTGAAAAAAAAACTCAAAGCGGTCTCTCGCGATCTCGAAGACGCCGAGCGTAAGCTCGAAAACGTCACGCACATGGTCTCTATTCGCAAACAAGAACTCAGCGGTTTAGACTTGGCGAATATCAACGCGACTCGCATTGAAGATTTAGAACAGCGCGAATTGAAAATCCGCGAGTTTACGGATAAAGTCCACCCTGCGCTCCTTCGCGAAGCGGAATCGTTGAAAGAAGCCGGCGATGTTTTACAAAAAGAGAAGATTGAGCTGCAAAATTCCTGGCTCGCTTTGCAAAATCGAGAGAAGATGATGAACGAGCACGCGGCTACGAACAACGCGCGCATCTGCGAATTGAAAGAGTTTGAGAAATCGTTGATGGTAGAACGCGACGAACTTCTCGCATTTCGCGAGGATCTTCTGGAAAAGCAACAAAAACTCGTCCACGCGGAAGACATCATTCACCGCGCGGAGAAAGAAAAGAAAGCTTTAGAGAAGAAACGCAAACACGCGACTCGAGAACACACGTTGGACGAAACGAAATCCTCCTTAAAACGACTCTTGACGCAAATCAAAACCCGAGAAGGAGAAGCGCACCGTAAACTCAAGCGATGCGAAACGCTCTTACACCGCGAAAACATCCACAACTTGCGCGCGAGTTTACTCAAAGTCACCGAAACTCGCGAAGCGCTCGAACGCGACGTGGTAGTCTCGTCGTCGCGGAGCGAAAGAGACGAAGACGAAGACGGCGACGAGAGCGTTCACGTCTTTCAATCCTTACTTCGACGATGCGAACGACAGCTCGTCCGCGCGAACGACTGGTTCGCAGACTTGCAAAACGAGTTGGAAAGCTACCACCAATCTCAGGCTAGTTTGAGATGAGATAATAGATTTATGTATAGAGATATTCAGACGACGCGTAGTACCGCCTAAAGCTCTCCTCCCTCACATTTGTACAAGTCGTCCGGATTTTTGAATTTTCTCTTCATTTCTCTTTCCACACATCAAGAAGAAGAGGAGGAGAGGAGGAGGAGAAACGTCCAACGCCACGCACACGACGGGGAAAAACAACGGGAGATTTCGAGGGGGACGGCGAGGACGAGAGCCTTTTGTTTTTAAGAATGACAGCAAAAACAGAAGACTTTGACGAGGACACGGACGACGGGGAAGAAGTCCAATTGAAGGAAAGGAAAAAAGAAAAAGTACTCGCCAAGTTACAGTTCTTAAACGACCAACGGAAACAAAAGATCGACTCGAATCGCACGAAACGAGATGAAATTTCCGATCCCACGGAAAATGTGGATGCGTTCGCGAGAGAGTTTAAGAAAATGGTGGAGGAGATCGAAAGCGATTTAGTACTAAAAGGAGGAGCAGAAGGAACAGAAGGAAAAGAAAAATCGTTGACCAAAATCGCTCTGTTGCGAGAGAAGGGCGCGCAAAGCGAAATCGATGTAATACAAGGAAAAGGATGTGTTGAAGCTGAAGGAACAGAAGGAAAAGAAAAATCGTTGACCAAAATCGCTCTGTTGCGAGAGAAGGTTGCGAAAAGCGCGTATTTTTTACCATCGTTCGACGCGGAGAAATCGATGAAAACGTGCGACCTGTTGGAAAAGAAAGCGAGGGGGAGAGAAGTTTTTAACGATTTTAATGCCGAAGACGCGGTGGATGAGAGAGTCGGAAAGACGAAGAAGTTTAGCTTCGCAAATTCGAAGACGATGAAGAAGGCTTTCGCGGAGAAGACGACGACCGACTTTTCCGGGAAAGGAGCAGACGACAAAACTTCGCCTTCTTCCGCCGCGGTGATTGAAATGTTGCAAAAGAAGCATCGAGCGACGAATGGTTTGTTAGTCGTTCGGGAGAACAAAGAAGGAGAGACGATTCTTTTGACGAGCGAGGAGTGCGACGGAAAAGACGTGACCATTGAACGGTTGACGAGGTGCGAAGTGACCATCGAAAGTTGCGCGAATCGTAGACCGAGATCGGTTCGAATGCGGAACTTGGTCGAGTGCGAAATCAAAGCCACGGATATCGACGGGAGCGCGTACGTGGAAAATATGAGCGATACGATTGCGTTTATAGGATCGAGGCAACTCCGAATACACGACGCGACGAAGTGTCAGTTTTATTGCCGAGTGGCGAGCGGTCCAATCATTGAGAGATGCCAAGCGGTCGAGTTTGCGCCTTTGTTGTCGAGCGAAAACGACGGAAAAGAAGACGATAACTTATGGAACAAGGTTGAAGATTTCGGATGGATTAAGCAAGAGCATTCGCCAAATTGGAGCGTGATAGAAGAGAAGGATAGAGTTTATTAGAATAGCTTGTTTTGTATTATAGTATGAGTAGAAACCGCGAAAAAAAAGTACTCGCCGGCGCGTGTGAGTATAGAACTGTAAAATTAGTATGTTTGATATTAAAATTATCTTCTCGTGTCTTCTTCTTCTCTTTCTTCTTCCTTATGTGTATGTAATAATTCGAGCGCCTCTCTTCTATCTAGTAGTTTTGATCGAAACTCCTAAACGTTTGCTTATTATGTGTGTGTATTTATTATTCTTCTTCTTCGCCAAAGCCGGCCCACTCGTCTTCGTCGGTATCGGTGACGACTTCCCCTCTCGCTTTTCTCGCCTTGCGCAGTTTTTCCTTCTTCTTTTGGTCTTTTTTGGAAAGCGCCGTCTTCTTCACGACTTTGACCTCGTTCCCTAACGCGTCGGTGAATTCGGTTTGATCCACAGCGGCGGTGACTTCTTTCTTGGACATTTTTGTCATCCACTCGGCGTCGCCTTTGCAGTTACATCGCGCGATGCCGTCGGTTTCGTCCTTCGCCATGAGCCACGTCTCCGGGCACAACGCCGAGCAAAACTCGTTGTTGTGGGTAATCATAACCACACCGCCGTCGTAGTCCTCGATGGCTCCAGCTAAAGCGCCCAAAGAGTCTCTGTCCAAGTAGTTCGTCGGTTCGTCCAAAATGACAATGTGCGGGCAGTTCCACATGCACGCCGCGATGACAACCTTTACTTTTTGGCCTCCGGACAACGCCGCCATTCTCGTGTGCGTGCCAAACTCCTTGTCCAAGCCGACGTTCTCCAAATGTTTTTCCACATTCGCGGTGGTCAACGGAGTAGACAACGCGCCAGCTCTGGCGGCAACTTTTTCGTCCACAATCTTCATGTGTTTGGCGAAACCAGCCTTTTCGAGCTTATCGGCTCTGATGTACCTGTTCGCGTCGTGCGATTGACCGACGAATTGAACTTCGTATTCCACCTCCTTCTTGACCGTCTTACGACCACCGGTGAGCTTCTCAATGGTCCATTTTAATTTGCGGACGTTGCCTTTCTCGTCCGGCGGCAACGAGATTTCGAACGGCTTCTTGCACTTTTCGATTTCCTCCTCCGTCAAGGTCATGGAATCCTTTTGCAACGCCTCCTTGTCGTCGCCGTGTTGGTATCTCCAGCGGATGTACTCGTTCGGCGTCTTGTCCAAGTGTTGCTCGATGTGATGAAAGGCATGCTGCGCGACGTACGCGACTCTCGCGTTCGGGTGCTTCCAGACCGTACCTTCTTGCGGTTCAACCTCACCAGTCAGTAACTTGATCATGGTGGATTTACCGACGCCGTTCGGGCCGACGCACGCGACGCGGGAGGCCAAGGAGACTTGAACGGTAACGTCCTTCACCGTAGGAACTTGGTTCACCGGGTACGTGTACGTGCAGTTCGCCATCTTCATCAAAGGTTTACCTTTCGACTTGACGCCTTCAATAAATCCAGGTTGAGGGAACTGCATCTTCCATCCAGAGGCAGATTTCAGCTCGAAAAATTGTTTCGCCTTCGGGTTCTTGGCCACGTATTCCGTCAAGTTACCTTTGAACTGTTTCAATTTCAAGTTGTCGATGGCGATGATGTTGTTACACACGCGGTCGAGCAAACCGGTATCGTGCGAGACGATGATGCACGTGACGTTCGTCAACGATAAGAGGTAGGTTTCGACCCATTTGACGTTCATGACGTCCAAGTGGTTCGTCGGTTCGTCCATCAACAAGATGTCGGCGTTCAAACACATCGCTCTCGCCAACGCCAACTTCATTCTCCAACCTCCGGACAAGAAGGTGACCAAGTTTCTCGCACCGTTTTGCATTTCGCCGAAACCGACGTTCAACAACATCTTCTCAACGGTTTCCTCGGTAATACCCGCGGCTTTGATTCTTTCATCCGCCAAAATGTAATCGACGCACGGCAAATCGGACAATTCGCCAACGATATCGGCTTCGACAAAGACCGTTCTTAACTCCGACGCGGGAGGAAAACCTTCGACTTGCTCTTTAGAAATCGCTCTCATCAACGTCGTCTTCCCAGAATCGTTCCCGCCCAACAAACCGTACTTGTAGCCTCTCTTGATCTTCAACTTGGTGTTGTGCAACAAAACTTTCGAGCCGTACGCCAAGGTAAATCGGCAGTTGGCCAATTCCTCGGCGTCTCCGTCGTCTTCGTCTTCCTCGTCGTCCTCGAAGTAAAACTTCTCCAACTTTTCAAAGTACTGCTTCCCTTTGCCTTTCAACGCCTCTTCAAAGTCGTAATCTTCCAACTTGTTCAAGATCAAGGAACTCAAAACGATGACTTCGTACTGCGAAATCTCGTTTCCTAACAACTCCTTCAACTTCGATTCCGTCGGTCTTTTGGAGACAAACTTGGGATCGGCCAATCGTTCGCCGATCGACTTTAACTGATCGGTGCACTTCCCGCACACCGTTCGCGCTTCCGGATCGGAAATCTCGTTGGACGCTTTTTCGACCGAGGTCAACAACTTGTCCAAAAACGGCTCGGCGTCTTCCGGATCTTCAACCAACTTACTCATGTTGTTCAAAATCACCGCGCACATGCGTTTCGTCGATGTCGTTCTCGCCCTGAAACCCAACAAAAGAATTGGCGAAATCAACGCCAACGGCGCCGCAGTAACGGTTTGCACGAACGTCGTCGACGCCAACTTTTGAACGCATTCGTCCGTCTTGTCGTGGTCGATGGTCGCCGCCACCATATCGTCGATGAACGGTTCAATATCCCGGTTATCGATGGTGTGACACACTTTCTCCACCGTCGTTCTCGCGGCTTCGGCAACCACGCTCGAGGCATCGTTCACCAAACCAGTCACCACCGGCATCAACCTCACCAAGTTACAGCTCACGCCGTGCGGACTCGTCTCGGCTAATCTCGAGATAAAATCCAACGCGCCGGCGATCGTCCCGGCTCTGTTCGACGAATCCATCGCTTGAATCAACCCGTCCACGTAGTTCAACACCGCGTGTTCGTTCACCGTTTTCGCCGCTGTTTCCAGTAACTCTTGCGAGGCTTTGCACACATCTTGTGAATTTTTGTCCCCGCAATTGGTTAAAATTGCAGTCAAAGCCTCGGAATCTGTCGCGAACAATTCTTTGGCACTTTGGTCGCCTTTTCGTAAAGCATCTGCGAACGCTTTCGTCGCAGACAGGCGAGCGTCGCAGGACGCTTTGTCCGTTTGTTTTAAAACCGCAGTTTGGCAGTCAAATCCTCCCATTATCTTCTGTCGTACTCTCTCTGTGTGCGTGTCGATGAAGAAACGACGATTGGAAAAAGCGGTTTAAAGTGAGAAAACCGATCAAAAGCGCCGCGAAGAAAGGAAAATCCAATCCGTTTAATTCTAGAATTCGAGGCGCTAAACGTGGAAAAAACAGATCCGATCTCTCGTCTCGCGAAGAAATAAAAGCACTCTCTACAGACAGAGAGAGTGAATTACGTTCGCACCGTCTTTTGATCGAAGGAAGATCTTTTGTTCTTCTGTGTGTGTATGTGTAGTAGATGTAAATAATCGGTTACGTATATAATAAAGTGCGGCGAAATTGAACGAAAAATCTAGTCATTAAAATTCAAAATATCTTCTCGATTTCTCGATCTCGAAGCCGCTTTTTTTCTTTTTTTTTTTCAGATCGCAAAAATTGTGATTTTTGAGAGTACTCGATTTTAATCGATAGTAGTATTACAAAAAATGTTCGTTTCGTTCTCTTCGTTATTAGTAGTAGAGTAGTGTTAGAGTTATTAAGGCGCGCTAATATTGCCGGTGCTAGTAGTATTCGCAGTAGTCGTATTCAAGTGTCCATCGATGGTTAACGGTAAGCTGTGCAACTTGACGTTATTCGCGACGAAGTATTTCCGGACGTGGTTGTTCACCGCGTTTCTCACCGCCAACGAACGCAAAACGGGTAAGCCGTTGAATTTCAAATCCAGAAAGACGGTGATTCTTATTTTGCCGGTGTAATCGCCACACGGGACGACTTTCAAGAAACACTCGTCCACGTCGGCGGAGTTTAAGGCGGTGAAGTTGTGTAAAGAACTGTTCAAGCCGTCGAAGACTTTGTCGTTCGTTTCCACGTCGACGATCCAATCGAAAGATTCCGTTCGCGTTTTCGATCGGGACATGTTTATCACGGTCGAGCGCATCATCGTTTGGTTGTGGTAATACGTGACTTCGCCGTTCCAGTTTTCTGCTTCCGTTTGTAAGATGTTGATGTTTTTTATGACGAAACGGTTCCCGTTGATGAGAATGTTATCGCCGACGTCGTACGGGTGGGTGATGAAGATGAAGATGACACCTTCGAAACACTCTCTTATGGAGTTGCCAAACATGAACGCGAACGCGAGGATAAAGGAAGAAAGGGTGAGCCACATTTCCAGAACGTTTTGTTCAAAAATCGCGAGGACGATGAAGATGAGAACGATGTATAACGCGGTCAACATCATCCGTTCCAACGTGGCCAAAACCGATCGCGAACCTCCCAACGTCAATTGCATGTTTTTCCTGCTCTCGTAAATTTCAATCACGCGGTCGATGATCATGTCTCTGTCCGCGAAGCCGTGCTTGTCCACGTCGAAGATGTCCATGATGATTTGCGCGACTTCTTTACTCACGCCCAAAGATTTCAAAAACTCGTAGTTGACTCGTAAACGTTTCGCTTTTTGGATTTTGCGCAACGTGACGGCCAATCTCGTGCCGCAGGTCGACGCGACGGATTCGTCCAAGATGATATCGTCGATGATTAATGGTTCATCTTTGATGAACGTTTGATTGGCTCTGTCCGCGAACATTCGAGGAATGCGCAAGTTGTATCTTTTGATGTACCTGGCGAGCCTGGCGGCTCTCGTCAACGTCATTTGGTGATGGACTTTTTCCGTAATCGTCGTGCCCCCGAGCAGTTGCCCTCCTCTCTCCCTCACGGGCTCAAACGTCCGTATTTTCTTCTTCACCCCGCCATACATGATCCCGTGTTGTTGAATGATGTAATCTTCACCAACTGGAAACGTCGCGTGGCCGAAGCCGGCGTATTGTTGCAACAAATTCGAGGTCGATCCGACGCGCTTCAGATTTGAAATGTTCGTGGACGAGAGCAATTTTTTATGCGCCACGTTGTAAATTTCTCTTTGCGGCACGATCGCTTTGAACAATTTCATCAGCGCGAACTCCTCGATTAAGATCGTCAACATTTGGTCAGAATACACGCGTCTCTGCAAATCAACCAACATGTAATTGAATATTCCTCTGGAGACTAAATGCATGCAACATCGAGCGACCCAGGAGGCTAAAATTCGGTACGTCGTCAAATACCAGTACTCTTTCAAATCGCTCTTGTTGACCATATCTTCCATTTGAACGTAATACGACCAGCAACACAAACACAACACGCCGTGAAGCAAATTCACGAACTCTTTTTGCACGCCGTTTAGAATGAAATACAGGCGTTTGCCGACGACGTGCGTCGAAGGTTCCAAAAATATCGCCTGCAAACCAGTCACGACAAAGTTAATAACCGTCGAACCTCCCAACGTGATCGATATAAAACCAAACAATCGAGAGTTCCACACGACGGCTAAAACCAACGTCGCAATCACCGCCGCGTGGAGTAAAAAGTACCCAAGCTGCAACAGTCTCCTGATTTGTCTCTGTTCGTTCGTCAACGCATTCCCGTCGTCTTTACTAAAGAGAAAATTTTTGCGCCTCCCGTGATAAGACGTGTCGTCGTCCGAGTTATCCGAGGAATTTTGCCCCGTATTTGATGTCGTTTGGGGCATTCCCGCACCTTGATTTTGTTGTTGTTGTTGTTGTTGTTGCTCTTCTTTTGTTTGCGTCGATGTCGCGTGAAGCGTTGTTTCCGTCGTCGACGCGCTGTTGTTATCTTGTTGTTTGTTCGTTAAAAACTCCTCCATCAATTCCGCTTTCAAAATCTTCTCCGTCGGCGCAATCGACGCTTCCATCGGGGAATTCAACGCGAATTGCGGCGTGACTGAAGCGTACATCTCTCTCGAGTTCTTCTCGCTGCTCACGGCGGCGTCTTCGCTGATTTTGGGTAGCGTCGGTGAGGAGCCCATCCCGCCGCCAGAGGCGTCTTTTTTGGGAGATTTCTGCGGCGAAGCGAACTCACCACCAAAAGCGCCTTCGCCTCGAGAAGACGGAGGCGTCATCGTCGCGAAATATTATTATTATTATTATGAGCGGAGAGATGGAGAGAGAATGAGAGAGAGAGAAGGTTTTCGGACGACGACGACGACGATAACTTTCTTTCTTCTGCGTCTTTCTTCTTTCTTCTTTCTCTCTTTGACTCTTTCTCGTTCTCTCTTTTTTTGTTCGGATTGTTTTCGTTGTCTTTTTGTCTTTTCTTCACTCTAGACGAAACGAAAAAGCACACCACACAATAAAATTAGGAGGAAAAGTGGGGGAAAAAAAAGCTGACACTCTCGCGACCGTGGGCGCCGGCGCCCGTCGCGGTTCGCGCTGAAACTCGAGTATATTCCGGTCAATACATTGGCCGTGCCACGGGCCGAACGGCGGCCACCAGAACGACGTGATGCGAATATGCGGCTCACCTCGCGCGCGTAGAGACTGTTTTTGGTCGCAAGTGAGAAAAGAGGAGAAAATATCGCAAAAATTCACACGATCACAAGCGCGCACGAACGCGAGCTTTTAACAATCTGACGCGATCTGTTTCGTCTAAACATAAGCTGTGCAAATTCTAGAAAGTTTCAGCGTCAACGAGCAACTTCAACTGGGGTTTCTGATATGCCTGTTTTCGCCTTCCCCTGTGAGATTGAACGTTTTCGAAAGCGACAACGCTCTAATCCGGATCGGTATATCTCGAATACGGCGCAAGCGACCGCGATATTGGTACGAGTCGAACCGTCGTGAGTGCGTTTACTCGAGATGGGACGCTTGGTTGCAACAAAGAAGCGTAACCGCATCATTCATGCCGATTTGTGTTGTCAAAAATTAACCGCGGGATTTTCTATACTCTGCGAGATGGGAAATATAATCAAAACGACGGGTGATCATTGCGAGCATTTGCGTGCGTGCGGCGTCTCTCTGCGCTGTTATTACAACTATTTAATCTGTATTTTTGATATCTAATCCTCCTCTTCCATTTCATCGTCTCCACTTGCCGGCGTTGTGGATAACTGTGGCCACTCTTCTTCGAACCCGCGCAACGCCTCGGGCAAATTCTTCTGCTTTTTTCCTCGGCAACGGCGGCGCCAAATTCGGCCGCAAACTGTCGCGACGCTTTCGTGGAGTCAGGTAAGCGTCGGTTACCTCGTGAATATAGCCGAGGATTTGGCTGTCGCGCGCAATTCTCGCCTTTGCTTCTGCTTCTCGATCCATTTGATGTTTATTCACAGTCGAACGAAACAGCTCGAGTTGCTCTGCTTGCGTGCGCCCGATTTGCGCCATCCCGGATGCGTCGAGAGTAGCATTATTCGCCCCGTTCGCATGGCTTGTTAAAACGCTCTCGCCGCTCAAACCCTCTTCCTTTCGCGTGCGAGCTTCGAGCAAAAAGTTTATCCCACGCCTCTTTCGCTTTAGGAGGATTGCGCGACGTGGGCTCGTGCGCGTGCTCGGATAACGGATATTCAATGCTGTTGTGTATAGTATCTTTTATTTCAAGAAGTGCTCAGTCGCGCTACAACTAAATTTTACGATGCAGTGTGCCGCTATGTCTCTCTCTCTCTCTTTCTATTTCTGCTTGTATGCATGTTTATTATTATTATTATTATTATTATTATTATTATTATTGTTGTTGTTGTTGTTGTTGTTGTTATCTTGATCGGCTTTACTCGACGTTCTGGCTGGTCGACAGTGTTTCATCAGCCGCTAGTGCTTGCAACATGTAAATTGCTTGAAGCGTTGTGAAGTTGGAAATTTCTTTCACATTTCCGTCCGTGTCTTTTGGCGCTTCTTTACGAGCTCTGCTCGTGATGTATGTGTGGAAAACATGTCCAGAGACAGCATTTTCATTCATCGGTATGCCTCGATACTTGAGGAAGCTGTTGAAAATGTATAGTGCTGTCGTATATCTCAACTCGTTGTGAAGCGTGTCCGCGTTAAAACCGCGCTCGAAGAAAAGTTTTTTGCAAGCTAAATAGCCAAGCGCTGTTCGATTCCACTTATTTTTGTCAATCGATGGATTATGCATCCCGATCGATCTCTTCAACCGCACCAACTCTTCTTCGTTCGTGCTGTTTTCTGCAGCAACGAACGCGTAACGCGACACGGGATAAGGCTTTCCTACTTCCGCTAACTTTTTCAGTTCTTTGATCGCGGCTAATGTCTTAACTGGCGTATGTATGACACCGTGCTTTGGCGTGGAGTCGTTCTTTATCTGACTTCTTTCCGTACTGCACATCTGGGCGAAGGTCCCGTGATACGGAGTATCGCGAAATTTTTGCCAAAGACTTGGAGACGGCTGTTCGTCTGTTCGTTGCGTCTGTTCGTAAGCTTTGAACAAAGCGAAATTCTTTCCGTGACTTTTTGTTTCGCCAAACCAATTTCGAACTTGTTCTGATGACCAGTCATACTTGGAGGCTAGTTTCTTACACGCGTCAAAACCCGTGAACTCGGGCGACCGGTCCAAATGCCCTTGTTTCTCGTGCACTGCTTTGCCACCTTTTGACGAGAAACATGAGAGCAACGCATGGAACGTTTGTGGTCCGTCATCGCCGTTATCCGCACCAAACTCAGCTGCATAACAGAGAGATCTCTCAACAAGCTCCTTCAGACATTCGTCGGTAATTTCACCAAAAGTTAACTCCAGTGCGTTCTTCACCTTTAAGAAGGCAGTCCTGCCTTCCTCCTTTAACAATGGGGCCACCAACTCCACTTCACCGAGAGTGCATTGCACCATCAACCCGCACATTTTGAGGCAGGTCAATGGCGGTGGTCCAGCAGGCCGAAAAGGCTGAAAGCAACACAGCGCGCAGCCGTATGCTACAGTGCGTTCGGACCATGCTTCGAGCTGCGAGTCGTTTTTGAGCAACAAATCTCGCGCTTTCGCGGAGTTGACGACGTTGAAGGTGTTTTTCTCGCGGCATAAGATTCCTAACTCTTGCGCGGTTCGAACAACCTCTCGCGCGACGATGTCGCCGTTGATTCCCGCGTATCCGTTTCCTAACTTTCGACGGACGTGTAACTCGAACACTTCTTCGGGCGGGATAGAACCATCGTTTGCAGCTGTTGAATACTTCGGTCCAATCGATGCTAACAAATCCGAAACAGAGAAAAACACAAAATCGATAGTCTTGTGCTTGTCAAAAATCGCCTTTCTCGCTACACGAGAAAAGATATCCAAGTACGCTTTCTTCGTCGCGCAATCTTCATTTTCGTCACCCGATTTCATCAAACTTTGTTGATGCACTGGGGCTGGAGAGACGTTCATCATCGTTGCTTCGACGATTTTTCCAAACCCTTTTTGCTCCATGATCGGTTTGAACTCACTCGCCTTATGAATGGTCGGTTCGCCATTTCTTGGAATCAAGATCAACATGTGCATGTTTTCGACTACAAACGCTCCTTCCGCTAGCACAGCGTCTTGGGGAAGATTCGCGTTGTTTACCATCAATGCGTCTGCGATTTCTCTTTTAATTCGATCGCTCGAATCCAAATGGATTTTGTTGGCGCCGTTGTGAAAGTCAGCTCTTCCATTCACCCAAACAGGCCATCGTGCTTTGTCGTTGAGCTGCTCTGGGTGATTGATCTTGTCCATTTTAATTCCCAAAACTAAGAGTTCAACTAAAGCTTCCGAAGAATACTCCAGGCGGAACGGATTTACCGTCGTAATCGTCTCCAATACTTTCTTTTTACTCTCGACAGTAGTCGCAGCATCCCACTTCGCGCGAAGAGACTTGAGATCTGACAAGCTGGCGATATCTACGCCACTCTCGCTCTCGTCGAGTGTATTTCTCGGCACACTCGACGCCATCGCCGCCATTGTCAGCATCCTTGCAGCCGTCGCTGCCGTCATTGCTGTTGCCGTCGCCGACGGCTGCGCCTTCACCGCACCCGTCCAGCCGTTACTCCCGGCGGGTTTCGCCGTCGTCGCCTCCATCGGCAGCTGCGACGACGGCCACGTCTTCGTCGTATTTGCCGCCGCCATCGTTGCAGCCGTCGCTGACGTCATTGCTGCTACCGTCGCCGACGGCTGCGCCTTCACCGCACCCGTCCATACATTACTCCCGACGGGTTTCGCCGTCGTCGTCGCCATCGTCGTCGATTGCGATATCGTCTTCCTCTTCTTCTCCTTCGTCGTGAGAGGCTCCTCCACCATTATCATCTTCTTCTGCCCTCCCAAAGAAGATGAAAACAAAGGCGCCGTCTCCCAACCAGCCGACGGGTTCGACCTCCCATCGTTAGTACGAATGGCCGGTTCCAACCAGTTTTTGATGCTCGTTTGCGCCGCTCTCAGTGGTTGCCCCGCTCTCGGCGTCTCGTCGAGTGTATTTCTCGGCACACTCGACGCCATCGCCGCCATTGTCAGCATCCTTGCAGCCGTCGCTGCCGTCATTGCTGTTGCCGTCGCCGACGGCTGCGCCTTCACCGCACCCGTCCAGCCGTTACTCCCGGCGGGTTTCGCCGTCGTCGCCTCCATCGGCAGCTGCGACGACGGCCACGTCTTCGTCGTATTTGCCGCCGCCATCGTTGCAGCCGTCGCTGACGTCATTGCTGCTACCGTCGCCGACGGCTGCGCCTTCACCGCACCCGTCCATACATTACTCCCGACGGGTTTCGCCGTCGTCGTCGCCATCGTCGTCGATTGCGATATCGTCTTCCTCTTCTTCTCCTTCGTCGTGAGAGGCTCCTCCACCATTATCATCTTCTTCTGCCCTCCCAAAGAAGATGAAAACAAAGGCGCCGTCTCCCAACCAGCCGACGGGTTCGACCTCCCATCGTTAGTACGAATGGCCGGTTCCAACCAGTTTTTGATGCTCGTTTGCGCCGCTCTCAGTGGTTGCCCCGCTCTCGGCGGTTCGTGTTGTTGATGATGTTGTTGATGATGTTGATGTTGATGATGTTGATGTTGATGATGTTCTCCTCCGCCTTCAACTCCCACACCGCCGTTTGGCGGCGAAGAATCGTTGAGCTTGAGGTCAATCGCATCGTTTCCTACCACTGTTTTGTTGTATCATTCGACGACGTCAATAAGAAGAGAGGAGGACGGCCGGTGGGGTTAGTATTGTAAGACACTACATTTTTGGTTTTTGTGTTGTCGATGAGATTTTTTGAAGTCGAGTACGCGAGGAAAAGGACCAAAGGACAAGGAGAAGAAAAAATACAAAACCAAACCGAAGCAAGTCTCGAAAGCAGCGACCGCGAAAACACGAAACGCGAACGTTCATTCGCCCTCGGAATCAATCACGCGCCACGTCTCCGTACTTTCTCCGTCGTTTTCTCGCGCTCTTTGCGCTCGCGTTCGGTCTGGAAGTAACCAAACCGAGAGGCAAGAGAAGAGAATTTCGACCGTTGGAATAAATATGAAGGAACTGAGCCGGCGCGCTCGCGCTTCCGCAAGTAGACGATGCGAACGTAAAAACATACAAAAAACCACACTAGATGCACCTCCGACTTCCATTTGTTCCGCTTCTCCATCCCTATTGCCGGTTAGATCAATTTGATCGTCGCGCGACATGATGGAATATATCGTCTAGCGCCTCTTCAACCAAGCCCCGCCGTTTTATTATTTTTTTTTTGAAGGAGAACGAAAACGAACCGAGTGGTTTTGTAAAACGCGTTGCAACCCTAAAAATAATACTTTGATAGTGTGTAAACATGAAGTAGGTAGGGTTTGGGACTGTTCGCGTTTCAATTCAGTTTGAAACGCGACAAGAACATAGTGATGCGATGGCCGAGTTGGTCTAAGGTATCATATATTAACGTAGTAATGTAGTAAGGTACTAAAAGGTATTTCTTAGGCGTTGGATTAAGGCTCCAATCCGAAAGGGCGCGAGTTCAAATCTCGTTCGCATCAACATCTTTTTTTTTTGTTTCTGCGCGGTACGGATGCGCAAAGCGTTTGGAAAAATGTGGGCATTTCTGATTTGATGCGTTGAAAAAATATTTAGGGTTACAGAGCGTTACGCAAATATTTTCTCTCTTTCGTCTTTTCACACACAACAGCCGGCCTCAAAACGGGTCCTTACAAAAATACGCGAGGAGGAAAATGAAAAAAAAAGCTCTCTGATCTCTCTCTCTCTCTCGTCGCTAAAAAAGTCGCGTGGATTTTACTCGTCGTCGTCATCGTCGTCGTCGTCGCTGATGAGTTCGTTGACTTCTGCGTGATGATGTTGTTGATGATGATCGTGACGATGCTTTTCTTCCTCAGTTTCTTTGATGACTTCCTTTTCTTGTTCTTCCTTTTCTCGTGGCCGAGTTGGTCTAAGGCGCCGGATTAAGGCTCCGGTCCGCAAGGGCGCGAGTTCAAATCTCGTCGATATCATTATGTTCTCTTTTTTTTTGCACGCATGATTAAATATTCGCTTCTAGTGACTCATTTTGTTGTTGTTGTTACAATCATGACTATCAAGCAATCGTCGTCTTCTGTGTTTTTGTGTCTCTCTCGTCGTCGCTAAAAAATCGTGGCTTTTACTCGTCGTCGTCGCTAAGGAGCTCAATCACCTCTGGATGTTCACGCCTTCTTTCGTCCTCGTTGTCGTCGCCAAATCTGCGCACCTCCTCCTCCTCCTCCTCCTTGGGATGTTCTTTCTCCTCCTCCTCCTTGAGATGTTTTTTCTCCTCCTTTTCCTTCTTTAAACGCTTCAACTGTGCTTCACAACGTTTCGTGAAACCCTCCTTTTCCGCGTCGAGTTGTTGAATTAATCGGAGCATGATTTGTCGATGAACGTCTTGAATGCGTCGCAAATATTCGTTTGATATGCCAGCATCGATTTTCTCTTGCACTTCGGCGTTTTGCGCTCTGAGGAGATATTGTCGCTGATGTTCGTGTTTTAATTCCATCGCGTAAAGGTTCTCGCTTTGAAATTTGGCAACTTCTTTGATACCTTCTTCCGCGCGCCTCGGTCGCGTCGCGGGCAGCTGGTGTTCGGTATGCTTTCCATAATTTGCAACATGCTCAGCTGTTGGAAAAATCTCTTTTTCGTATTTCCATAGCCTCATAGAAAGATCCGATTGATTCACTTCGTCCTTTCGCACTCTTTGCAAATAACTCGCGACGTTATCTCTCGTAACTTCCGGTACGCCCATCTCGTCGCATACGGTCTTGGGGCCGATGCGCTGGTACCTCCTCATTAACTCTTCGAGCGCACTGTATAACTTCTGCTTCAACGCATCCGTCCATTGGAGTTTCTGAGCCGCACCTAGATTTGATGTCCCTCCAAACGATGAATGCACATTTCTTGTGTTTGTTGTTTTTAACCCAGATATTCGAGAGAGCAAAAAGTGCAGTCTCGTTCTCGCGAAGTTTTTGAACTCCTCGAGCTCAATCGGAGTAGTAGTAGTAGTAGTAGTAGTAGTAGTGGGAGGAGGAGGAGGAGGAGGAGGAGAAGATAACTGAGGATGTAACCCTGGGGGATATTGAGATGGAGAATGACGAGAAGCATCGTGAGCCGCAGTGGCATCTACGCAAATACTTCCAATCTGTTTTTCGTGAAATATAGCCTCAAGCTGTTCGTTAACTTTCGAGGCGTTCCATGGCGAGTATCCAATCTCCAAACTTCCTCGCAACAAAGCTAAATCGTGCTTGGCCGACCAAGAAGGCGGCGCGTAGAAAGAGTTATCGTCGTACCACGTTTGCGCTGTCAACATCGAAACGTCGTTAATTTCTCCTTCATCTTTCAACGTCGGCAACTCGTCCGGCTTCCAAACGTAATCTTCATCCGTGCGCGTTTTTTCAAACAAATCCGCCAAACATTTCCGCTCGACAAGTCTATTTCGTCGATTTTCGAACGCCTTTTTCACGTCCACGAATAGACCTAAGAAGCGCGGGAAAGCATTCGTAAAGAGAGAGTCGGTATTGGCTAAAGTCTGCGCCGTGACGCTGCCATCTTTGCGCAGAACGTCAAAAATGCCGAGCAACGACCGGGCGACGGCTTTGATCTCTTGCTCTGAGCGTCCAGATAATGCGACGATGCTCTCTTTAACCTCGCGCGAGAGAATGGCACGTCTTGTATCTTCGTACGGGCAACCGTACGCAAACATGGAGTCGTACACGATTTTAATCTCTCGGTGCGTCCAGCACATTTTGCTCTCTCCCTTCTGCTCTCTCCCTTCTCTTTTTGACGGTTTGTAAGAAACATCTCGTTCCTCTCGTCCTCTCGTTCGTCCACCTTCCAGCAAGCTTAGATTCAAATTATCACCAAAGTTGTTCACGCGGTTTCTTCTTCCGGTTACGATGAGTCGTTCGTCGATAAAACCACGATTCTTCTTCTCTTCTTCCGCCTTTCTCGCGGCGTCTGGGAACATTGTCTTCCAATATTCCGCAGGGTCGATGTCGTCGCCAAACTTCTTTTTGTCTTCCTCTTCTCTCGCGTCAAAAGTGAACGTGGAAAACGCATTTCCTTTCTTCGTACCAATGGCTTTCACATCCGCGCGCTTGCTCAAAATAGTATCGATGTCTTCGTCTTCAAACTTTTTTGATTCTTCGTTGGCGTTTTCTCCCATGCGGGCAAACTGCAAACCTTTCTGTAAGAGCGCGGTGATGCGCTCTGCTTCGTTCTTCTTTTTCTTTGTCTTCTGACCTCCGTTTGCTCTTTGGTTTTCGCCATCGCCGAACTCTTCTTCCACCTCCTCCATATCTTCACCGCCGCCACCGCCAATCAAAACCTCGTCCAAAGCGGCTTTTCGAGACGCCGATTGGAACAGTTCGTACTCGTACGTTCCGTTGGTGACTAAGCGGTAGACTTTCACCTCTTTCGTTTGTCCGATGCGATGACATCTCGCCATAGCTTGTAAATCGTTCTGAGGATTCCAGTCCGAGTCGAAAATAATTGCAGTATCTGCCGCTGTGAGCGTGATTCCAACCCCGCCGGCTCTCGTGGAGAGTAAAAATGCAAACGAATCTTGCTCGGGATCGTTGAATCGGTCGATACCTTCCTGGCGCTGTTGCACCGCGGTGTCGCCATCTAAACGTTCGCAGGGTAAATTCAGCAAGAACAAATAATCTTGTAAAATGTCCAACACGCGTTTAAACTGCGAGAAAATCAAAACTTTGCTCCCGTCCTGTTTCAACTTTGACAACAGTTTCCCGAGAAAGCTCATTTTCCCCGAACTTTGCGTCAGAAGGTCCAGTTGCGACGGCATCTCTTCGCCTTCCTTCAACGCCAACCGGCACCTTCGAATGTAATCGTCCTCCAATCCGTCGCACAAGAACGGGTGGTTGCACACTTTTCGGAGCTCCATGCATATGTTTCTCAACTGCGGCGTGTTTTTACTCTTGGCGCCTTCGAGCAAGACGCCGATGTTCTTCTCAGCAACAGCGGTGTAATAGCCGCGTTGTTGCGCGGACAACTCTACTCTCACCACAATTTCCTCCTTCGCGGGAATCTTCTCTACGTCATCTTTCAATCGTCTCAACATTCTCGGTTTCAACGCCTCTCGTATAGACATAACTTGTTCCGCCGTCGGCTGATGATTTATACTCGCCGCGTTGTCGGGATCCAAGCTGAACTCGTCGACAAACGTCTCCCAGTCTGGATAACTTTTTGGCGCGAGAACGTGCATCAAACCAAACAACTCCTTGACATTATTTTGAATCGGTGTCCCGGTCAACATGAGCATCCAGTCGTATTTCATGGATAAAATCGATCGCGTGGTTGCGTTTTCGATGTTCTTCAAACGATGTCCCTCGTCCACCACGAGCGCTTCAAACGCAAAATCTTTCAAAGCCGTATTGCCGTGTCTTAGAATGTTTTCGTAGGAGATTAAAAGAACGTCAAACTTTACCTCTCCCGCTTCTTTGTTTAACCAAAACTCGTACTTTTCGCACTTATCTCTGTCGTCGACGTTGCCGTTGAAGATAATCGCATTCATATCGGTCCATTTCTCAATTTCTCGCCGCCAATGCGTCAACGTTGAAAGCGGCGCGACGACGCAAAACGACGGTCGACACTTGGATTTGTATCTTCTAGCGTATTCTAAGACTGCTATGGTCTGCGCCGTTTTACCTAAACCCATTTCATCGCCTAAAATGACGTTTTTCCTCTTGTAAAAGTTCGTCACCATCCACCGAAAGGAGGATTCTTGGTAGTCCCTCAAACGCATGCCGTTTTTAAACTCCGGGATGGTTGGATCGAGTGATCCGGTCGTATCTTTAAACTTATGTCTCGTCTTCAATAAATGAGCGGTTTCTTTTTGCATCAACGAGCTATCGGGAGGCGATGGATCTGAAAACGCTTCAAAGCGGGCAATTTCTTTCAGATCTTCTTCGCTCGTCAACCTCGACATCGGCTCCCACGTCGCGCTCGAGTAATTCAAACTCTTCCACTTGCAATAATAGTATCTCACCATTTCAAGTTTGGTTGTCGTCTCTTTAGTCTCCTTTTCGTCGTCGTCGTCGTCGTCGTCGTCGTCGTCGTCGTGGATAATTTGAATCTCGCTATCCTCCTCCTTTACTCCCTCGTCGTCCTCCTCATATTCCACCCACTCCTCGCTTTCCTTCGTCGCGAAAATCCTTTCAATTTCCAAATACTCCCTCGGAAACAAATCGTCCGGATCCGGGCTCGGCGCGCCCCCAAACTTTCTTTTGTACGCGGTTACCTTCGAGCTCTCGCCTATACTATTCAAAGTGCTCGCGAGCATCCATTCCAAGTCTCTGTACGAATAATAACTCCACTTGACTAAGTATTCCATCTCGCCGCTTACGCCTACTTCCGAGGATGCTTTTCGACATCCTAACAATTTCTCAATCTTATATGCCTCCTCCATCCCTTCTTCCATATTATCGCTTTTGGTCTTCGTTTTATTACTGCTCTTCTTGTTCTTGTTCTTTTTCTTTCTCCGTCCCTCCCTATCGTCGCTCCCGTCGTCGTCGTCCTCCTCCTCGCTGCTTTCACCCTCTTCTTCCGAACTCGTTTCAAAAAACGCCTCGTCGTCCGAGCTGATATCTTTAAACACCGCCGGCGCCGCTTTCCTTCTCGCGTACCTCGGAGGACTCCTCTGCGGAACTTCCTTCACGCGTTTTATCGCCGCCATCGGTTCCGAATCCGAAGAATCCTCTTGCCACTTCTTCCCTTTCTTCCCGCGCACGTCGCTCTTCCCCGTCTTAGTACGCTTTCGGCTTTCTCTCGCCGAGACGCGCGTCGCCGCGTCGTACTCTTCATCGTCGTCGTCCGAATTCTCCTCCTCATCAAACGCCTGTACCGAACCGTTGCCACCACCGCCGTTGCCACCGCGCCCATTCGTATTCGATTTTGCATATTTCAAAAGCATCTTTTGTTTTTCCTCTTTTTCTCGTTTCCTTTTCATTTTTTCCCTCTCTGACGGTCCCAAACGTCCACCTTCTTTCTCCGCCGATTGCAAAAGCATCGTTTCAAACTCCTTCGCGGATTTCTTTTGCAACGTGCGCTTCTTTTTTTTCGCGTTTTGCTTCTTGTTCTCCCGCTTCTCGTCCTCCCGTCCTCTCGTTCGCCACGGGACGTCTTCGTCGCCGACGTCGTCGTCCTTCTCGTCGTCATCATCGGATGAAGAAGACAAAGCGCTTTCTCCGTAGTGCACCACATTCGTCGCGCGATACCGCGCGCGATAGATCGGCGGAGAAGGCGACGCGGTTGACATCAACTCTCTGAAGCTCTCTCTTGCTCGCTCTCGATGCGCGAATGAAGACCTTCTTCCTTGTCTTCTTCTTCTTCTTCTTCTTGGGTGTTTGATTCGTTTGATGATGTGCGTGTTTTTTTATGAAGATACGACTGGTATTTTGAATTTTCGTGTGCGCGCGTGCTCTGCGCGCGATGTATCATATTACAACGATGATGATGATGATGATGATGATGATAACGACGACGAGATGATGACGATTTTGTTCACACTAAGCTTTCGTTTTCCGATTTTGTCGTCTTCTCTCGTCGCGTTTTTTTATCGTTTCTGTTTTCACTGTTCCTTCAACGCGGACAACTCCTCGGCGACTTCCGTAAACTTAGCCTTTACTTTTTCCAAGTGGCCCGCCGGCGAGTTTTCGTTTTCATTGGCTTCTCTTTCCCATTTGGATCTCAAAGTAGTGATGATGTGGTCGCGTTTGTTTAAGAAGTGCGCGCGTAAGACTTCGTCGAATGGACCATCTTTGGCGGCGGCGTTGTTTTTTTTCCGATTCAAGCGTTTCACGTGGTCTAAGATTGCCCACTCTAAAGTGGTGGTTTTGATCACAGCGCTGTATTCAAAATCTTTCTTATCGCCGACGTCGGTGCCTCGGTCTTTCTCCCAGCCCGGTTCGTTAAAGCACGGGTCGGCGACAAAGATCAGCGACTGGATGCTCACGATAACTTGCAGCATAGTCGAGTGTTGCGCGTTCCACCCTTCGCCTTCGCCGCCGGACCAAGTGCCGAGTAACGATAAGCACACTTTACCGTCGTTGTATAGGTTTGGGTTGAACCGGACGCGACCGCCGCCGGTCGTTTTCAGATTCACCAAAGGCGGTTTGTTCGGAAAGTCTGAGGTGAGCATGACATCGAAAATGAACGCGCCGGAATCGTAAGGCGTATCTTCTGGGCCGGTGATTAAAATAGACCATAATTGCGACTGGTTTTCGTCCACGCGAACAAACGCCGAGGAGGAGACGGAGAGAGGAAGAGACCCGGAAATACCCGCGACGGCGCGCGCTATGGCGTGCGCGTTCGGTTTCGTCGCTTGTTTGAGGAGTTTATCTTTGTAGTGACTCGAATCAGCGAGCACGAAGTTGTCGAACTGAAAGCCCGGGCGACTGAGCGCGTAGCAATAGGTTTTTTCTAGATTTTTCTCGCGCGACTCCGGGGCAGCGATTTTCTTTCGCTTATTGGTTCCTCTCGTCGTCGTCATCGCGTCGTCATCTTTTGTTAAGTCAACGATTGCGTTCGCTTCGATCGCCGTTCCAACTCGAACGATCAACTTTGCCAAATTTTCTAATACAATTTCCTCTTGCTCTCTTTCTTCGTACTTGTCCTCCTCGACTGCATTGGCCGCTTCCGTGACGTGCAAAAAGGTTTTCGCCTGTTGGACGATGTCGCGCATGTTATCGTACTTCTCGAACGCTGCGCGCAAGTTTTCTTTTAACGTCGGTACGAGCGTTTCGTGAAACACGAGAACACACTCGAGCAATGAGGTGTAATACTCGGCGCGATCGGCCATGTTGTTGAAATCGCAAATTTTGAGTTCGCGCGCTAAGAAATACGCCAAGGATGCGTTTTCAAACACGCGAGTCATTCGCGCGCACTCCTCGGCGAGTTCCTCCTCTTCGTCGTCGTCGTCGTCGTCGTCGTCATGATCCATCTGCGGCTGCTGTCCGACGAGGAAGTGCGAAATATCTGCCAATGCCACCTTGGCGAAATCGACCAAATCGCTGCTCATCTTATCCTGCGCCAACTGCGCTTGCTTCGCGTCTTTGGAGTCCCAAAGATTGCGCGACCCTTTTTCGTTCGTGCCAGACGCGGAGCTATACCCAACGCCGCTGTGGAACCCTCTCAATTTCGGTTTGTTTTCCTGGTCTCGCTGTTTTACCAATTTCGCATTTAACACTTCCATCTCTTTGTCGAGATTTTTTTTCGCGTTGCCGTTCTTCGTCGACGTCATCGGTGCTTGGAGCGTCGTACTAGGGGATGAAGAACTGATTTGAAATCCCCTAATTTCTTCTTCAATCTCTCGTTCTTTCTCGTACAGCTCTTCGAACGCTCGCGGAATCAACGGCGTTTCTCCAGAGCAGGTTAACGCACACAAGGCCAAATCTAATTTACTCGCGCGATCGTCGTACGCACCGTTTAAGTACGCGCGTTTGTTGTTCGCCGGGCAGGTGACGTCAACTCTCGCGAAACGTTCCAGGAACGTTCTCGCGGTGAGCAAAACGTCCGTCATGGACGTCATGGGTTGCCAATTCTTCAGTCGAAACTTAGGATGCAAGCACGATGCCAAGGCGACTATGCCTTCTAATCTTGGACGGACGATAGTCATTTTCGGAGGATAAAACGGGTGCAAATCCTCTTTCAATTCGACTCGGACTTGGACGAATTCGTAGCCGAATTTTTTCTTGACCTTTGCCAAATCGCTCGCGATGTCCCCGTTTTCAAAATTCATAAACTTCACGTCCCAAGTGTACACGGAGTCGTTGTTGGATTCGACAGCGATGTACTTTCTGAACTTATTCGCGCCGTTAAATCTGTGCAAATCTTCGAACTCTTTCAACAACCTTTCAAAGGCGACGTTACTGGAGAAAATCTGTTCCCTCGCCGCTCGTTTCAAATCCGCGGAGTCTACGAAAGAACCCCCCTTATTTTGTTGTTGTTCGTTCGTGTTATTATTATTACTCATCCCCGCACACGTCATTCCCGTCGTCGTCGTCGTCGTCGCCTCTTTCTCCTGCATCCTCCTCTCTTCGTTCATTTTACACCTCTGCTTCGCTTGCAAAAGCATCCTGGTCAATTTCACCGTTCTTTCCTCGCTCCTCGCGCCGCCGCACACGTCCATCGCGTCGCCACCGCACAAATCGTCCTCCTCTTCGTCCTCGTTCCCTAATCCCCCATCCGCTTCAATCGCCATCCTCTCCGCGTCTCTAACCGTTCGCTCGATGCGCTTCAGCTCTTTCCCTTCAAAAAATGTCGTCCCGACCAATCGCAAGACCTCGAACAAAGTCTTATTCGCGTACCTCCCACTTTCGTCCTCTAACTTTTCGTTCAACTCAGTTTCGTCGATCGCGTTTCCGTCCCCGATGGCCATCACTTCCGACTTCGGGTAGTCTTCCGGAAACATCAAGGTCAACTCCCCGTCTCTTTCCTCCGTTTCCTTCGTCACGCGCAACACGAGCACGTTCGCCGAAGCGTCAAAACGCCTCGTTTCGATTCGATTCTTCCTCTCGTTCTTCTTGGACGCGTGATTGGTGTTTTTGTCGCACGCGGACGAGAAGAAGGCCACGTGCGCGCAAAAGAGCTCGCTTTTTACGTCCCCCTGATCCTCCGCGTCCATGTTTTGCGTCCGTGTCGTTCTTTTTACGAGAGCAGCGCGCTCTCGCGAAAGGCGTTTAAAGCGGTAAAGAAGTGAAGACACATCTGCGCTCTCGGGAAAAAGAGAAGATATTTTTCCATTATATTCTCCTCTGTTGTCGTTGGTACCACTCACGAGGATGCGGAAAAGAGGCGACGCACAAAAACGACCCCGCGCACTGTTTATGCTGTTTATGTATGTGCGCGTGTTCTCGTCGAGCGCTTTTGTTTTCGGAGTAAAAACGAGAACGTCGGAGGAGGAGAAGGAAGCACGTCGCGAATCCGGTCTGCGAAACGAAGTGTTCGCCACTTTTTCCAATTCGACGTCAGATATACATTCCTCTCGCTGCGTGTTCGAGGGTTTTTCAAACACGCGCACGTTACAGTGGACGTCGAATTACATCCGACGATTACTCCCTCGACACGCGGTGTTTGAGAACAAAACGTGGGAAGGCGCGGAAATATTCACGAACAGTTTGAGTTGGGAACTCATCGACGACTATTCCAACGGGATGATGCTTCTGGAGTTTAATAAAATGCCCAAAGCGCGGAACATCGATCCGTCTTTGAAGCTGTTCCATTTTGGATTATATAAGAATGGGGTGATGAAAAAGTTAGCGGAGTGCGATTACGAGAAAAAAGGAGAGAAGAGCGAATGCATGGGCTTAGAGCGGTCGAAGATATACCCTCGCATTCAGAATTGGTTGAAAGTGTTACACGAGAAGAGCGTACGCGGGACGGAGAGAGAGCGGTTGAACGGAGGGCACGAGTATTGGACGCACACGTGGTTGGAGCACGACATGGAGGATAACAATCGAGTCAGTCCTGTAGGGGCGTCGTTTTTAGAACATTCGGTGCTTGAGTACGGGAGAGATGACGAAGCCGTGGACGCGTTGAAAGATTACTTAGAAGCGACCGGGATGCTCAACGGGTTTAGCGCCGAACACGAGCAAAATGTCAGAGATGTGATTAAATTAGCGACGGATAAAGAGACGACGGGAAAGTATAGCAGGGACACGTGGCGCGCGACGACGTGGCTCGTGGCGGTGATGCATTCGAGGTTAACCGAAGGAGGGACGAGCGAGAAGGTTGGGATACAAGCCATTCGGTTGGCGTTTGTATTTCGACCGAGACTTTTTGACGCAGAAGAAATAGAAGAAAAAGAAATAGAAGAAGAAGAGGAAGAAGAAAGAATAAACGAAGACGAGCTACCGTCCATAATCGAAGACATGTCCGACTTTCTCGCCGCCGCGAATTGGCCGGGCGATTTAGAAGAGTTTGAGAGAATTGGTTTATACGCGCTCGATCGAACGACCATGGGCTACACGTTGCAAGTGGACGTGTTGCCAAAAAAAGTTCGACTGAAAGACGAACAAGGAGGAGAAAAAGATGGAGACGGTAAAAGCAAACACACCGTTCTCGGTCCGAACGTCGGCGTCGAGCTCGCGGCTGCTTCCATCTCTGGAGGCTTCGACGCGCTCGACCAACTCCAATACGCTGTCGAAGACGGCTTAGTCGAACAACCGTTCTGGGACGAACTCCTCGCGAACATCTGCCAACACAACTTGGACGCCAAAGACGAACAGCTCTCGAACAAAGCCGCGATAACATCCACCTCTTACCACGCGTGCACCATCAAACCTCGCAAACCGGCGGATAAGCTCGAACGTTTGCTCCCGAACAACCTGGGCACTCGCAAATCCCCGATCCTCGTCGCGTTGTCCCACATCAAATTCGGTTTGCGAGCGCAAAGCAAACTCTTCGCCAAAGCCTACGTCGGCGCGATGCCAAAAACGTGGTGGTGCCCTGACAGCGCACCGCGACCATTTCGCGAAGAAGAAGAAAACGACGATTACGCACCCATCGAGGACGACGACGATTTTGAGGAAGAAACCAAACGGTTGCGCGAAGAACACGCGAGGCGCGAGTTTCAAACCTTTCGCTACACGCCGTGTAAAACGTAAAAATCGAGAAGTACGAGCGTATACCGATATCGCGCGCCGGGGTAGCACAGATGATTATGCCATGTTAGCACCTTCACACGTTGTTGTTGTAAAACGACGATCAAACACATAAGTAGTAGAAGAAGAAGAGATGTCGTCGTCCGCTCGTCTCGCTTTCCTTATAAAATCCATCTGAAAACTCCCACTTTCAACACCTTCACACATTAGACCTCTCATTTCTCTCTCTCTCTTTCTCTCTTTCTGTGACACTTATTACAGAAGGGAGAGCATCTGAGAACACTTCGAGACGAGAGAGAGGGAGATACGCAACAAAAAGGTTTCACGTGAGCGCGTATTTATTCTCGTGTCTGATCTCGTTCTCGGGTTTCTCATCATGTCCAATCATCATCATCACGAGCATCACCATCTTCACCATCGCATCAACGTCACCAACAGAAACACGAACGCGAACAGTAACAACACCAACACCTCTTCTCTCCCGATGATTCATTCCTCCGACACGCTTTCCCCGAACTGGCTGAGGCGTTCGCAAACGTCCATCATCACCCCCGGGGCGCATTTACAAATCGTCTGGAGAGGTTTTTTCTCCCTCGGACGCGAGTTTATGAGTTACCAGAACATGGACGACATGTTCGACGACGAAGGACCGACGACGTCGAACGCGCTGAGAGCGGACTCGGGCGTGTCCGACGGGAACGTCAGCTTGAATAACGACGAAGAGACGAACGATAACGAAACCGGGTCGGACGCGACGCAGATTTTGAGCAACATTTCGGAAAAGCAGACGAGGGGAGAACAACAGACGACGAGCGGCGGGTTGACGAGTAAAGAGAGGCAGTTGCGGCTGATGAGGAAACAACGGGAGCGAGAGCGAGAGCGAGAGCGAGAGCGAGAACAGCAGCAGGATGAAACCTCGGTTGAGAATACGAACACGAACAGCGGCGAGAGAGGCGGGGACGTCGTGAATACGAATACGAATGTGAACGCGACGAGAGAAGCCAGTCAGACGAGTAACATGAGTCAAGGGTCGTTTGAAGATCACCATCATAACGAGAATGCGAACAACAACACCGACAACAACAACAACAACAGAGGAGAGAATGATAACGAGAACACGAACAGAGAGCATTCAGAAGATACGGGCGTCGCGCGCGATACTCTTAGCAATAGGGACAGAGATACTAACAACAACGATAACGCGTCGGAACAGCCGCTGTTCAACAACGCGACCGAGTTGATTGCTCGAGCACCACCGATGGGTTTTCGAATCCCAGGGACGGCGGCAGGTGAAGGCGTTGCGAGAGCGCACGCGGCCGGGAACGTTTTACCGGATATTTTGAGGGCGAAACGGGTGACGAGTTTAGACGCCGAGTTTCCAATCGTTTGGGATCCGGTCGCGTTGTTGTGTTTGTATCCCGGTAGCGAAAGGTCGCAAGAGGCGTTTTTGAAGTTGGCACAAAGTTTGAAGGCGAGAAGAGAGGAGATGCCGGAAGATGTAGCGGAGACTGCGAACGTGGGCGGCGCTGGGACGCCGACGGTTTCGAATAATAATAATAATAATAATAGAGATAATAATAACAACAACAACAACGACGTGACAATACCGGCGAGTACGGGTGGACATCACGGACCTGGTAATAGTAGCGCTGGTGGTAGTGGTGGCGGCGGTAGAGGTAGCGGCTTGTTGCGGGAACGAATAACCGCGTCGACGCAATCGTTTAACGATCGAAGTTCGTTGAATTCAAGTCATAGTCACGGCAACGAACGAGAACCTGGAGCAGAGGTTGTTTTATCGCCATTATCGACGAGCGTCCGAGAGCAGCAACAGCGAGCGACGGCAGAGGCTGCTGCAGCGACAGCCGCAGAGAATACCACCGGAACGACAACATCTGGGAGTGGAGAGCTGCAGAGAACGCCGTCCATGGTGGAAGTGTCGCAAACCGCAGTAGGCGTAGCAGCGAAAGTAGAGCTACCGGAAGGATATGTCGCGTATATTGTTTCTCAAGAACAACTTCCGGATTTAGCGTACGAAGCCGTCGCAAAAGAACGAGATTTACAACAAGCACCAGCCAACGCCGCGGGTGGATATGATCCCGCGAATGCATCGGAACGACAACAGAGACGAATGCCGGGCATCGCTCGCGAACGGTTTCTCGCGGATGCCGCAAACGCCAACGTGAACACGACGTCGACAAATTATACGAGCAGTAATACGAATTTTCCGACAATCGAACCGCTATGGGTTATTATTCAAACTGTCGAGCCTTTACCGGCGCCTCAACCGATTGCTAATGTGCCAGCACCGGATTCTCGACCGGCGCGGGGTATTTTGAAAGGTTGGACGGCGTCGCAGCTCGGAAATTACTCGAAAGAAACCGGCGCGGTAGCCGGCGGCGCCGGAGGGATCACACAAGGCGCAACTTCTGAAAGAGAACCATTGCACAGGAGGCGAACGTCGCACTCTGGTGCGGGAAGTGGTGGAGGTGGTATGGATACCGCAGGGGCAAATGCGTATTTATCGACGCCGTTAACAGCTGGCGGATTGACCAACGCGGATCCGCGCTCGCAACAACAACATCAGCGACGACCTACGGTTGTCGCGCGGGCGATGAACATGCACAACGTCGTTTCAGATGGTGAATACGACACCGATAACGACTCCAGAGGATTTGGAACTTCCGCCGGAAGTCGCGAAACGGATCCAGATAGTATAGAAAGAGATGAAGGTTCCGAAGGCGCAAACGCCGGCGGTTCAAACATTTCAGGAGCCGTGGTCGATGAAGACGCGAACTTGTTTGAAAACGTGAACGCAAACCGACCTCGAAGTAATATCGCATCAGACGAAGAGACAGAACTAACGTCTGGAATTTCAAATCCATCCGAAGATGCTAAAAACAAGGACGACGTTAGCGCGGTTGACGACAACAACGCCTCGCTCTCTATTCCCGCAAACGAACAAACGCAACAGACGAGGTCTCATCTGCATAAAATGCGACGCGAACCATCATCACCGCAACATCGAAGTACGCCATCCCCGGCGAGCTCACCGTCTTCTTCGGACGCGACTGAAGACGATATATCGCCGTCGTCGCAAGGAAGAGCACTGGCGGCGTTGGATGCGGCGAATAGAAATTCGTTAGTACCGCAAACTTCTGTCAACGTGACTCGAGTTCGCAAGATTCCAATTCAAGGCGCACGCTTCGCGCTGCTTGGATTCGAGATGGATCATCCGCACGTGAAGTTCTTGTTGCAAAAGATGGAAAGTTTAGGTGCCATTCACGTGCTCTTGACGCACGACAAGAACGACATGGCGGAAAAAGGGCTCGATTTAATCGTCGTCCATCCTCCGTTCTTGCAACTCTTACACGCGAAAGATTTCACGCAGCTGGAAATCCGAGACTTTTTGCGTTCCCGCCGAGCACGTTTTGCGCTCGGTTTGCGTCACTTGGAGTTGTGCATCGAAAACGAACGGTTATTAGACCCGAGAATTGAAACCGCGGAAGTCTTTCCAGAAGGCGTCATTTTAGTCGTCGACGATACGACGTTAGCCATGGGCGAAGAGATTGTTCAAAAGCTTGTGAAACTATTGGGCCAAGCCGCGGCAGCTTCTGCTGCTGCGTCTGCAGCGAAAGGTATTTTGCATTACAACCAAGAAGGGGCTCGAGAAAACCCGCCGTGGCCGTGGGCAATCAAGTTAAACAACGACACGGTTCAGAAATTGATGCTACAGAAAATGCAAGTCGCGCGAACAGATCCGGATAAAGCGTGGAGAATCGAAAATTGTCTTAAGCTCTTACACGCACACAAAGCGACTGGTGATAGAGCTGGTCGAGGCGCGAGAGTTTTAGGCATCGATTGGGAAGAGGCGTCGCATCAACCCATTCAGTTTCCTCCGCAGGAGGTTCGAGACGCAGTGAAGCTCGCTTCTCGCCATGGCGCTACGTGCAGATCGGTATTTTTGGTCTCTGAAAATCCAGAAACCGTCGCCGAAGCCCGAAAATATTCTAAAGTTGTTTTGAGCGGTGATTTGCACGAGTGTTGCGAATGGTTGGAAGAAGTCATCAAAGAAATGTGGGCGGAAACGAAAGCGGCAAGGGACGAAGGACCATGGGTCAACGTGTTGGGATTTCCAACCGTGCAACAAAATCCAGCGGCTACTGCCGTTACGAAGAATGCTGGACTTACGCCAAGTTCTACCGCCGCCGCCGCAACACCAGCGTCGACGGATGTTGCTGCAAAATCAGTCGAAGATGCCGCGGCGAATGTAGCCGCTCGGATAGCGGCGCGTAAAGCGAAAGAGAGCGATACCTCGGCGCGAAAAGAAGCGACGCCTCCCCCGTCGACGAGCGACAACAACGACGGTGTCATGACACGACGCGATTCCGAAGATTCTCTTCAAAACGATGAAAAAACGAAATATTTACTGATGAATAGCCGTCCCTCGAACGATATAATGCCCGATTTTCATACGAAAACCGACGTGACGCTATCGGACGTGAACAAGCATCAAACGCCGTGGATGCCGGGAGCTTTGAAAACGAGTGCCGCGGACCACAAGAAATCGAAAGAGGAGGGTGTGGCACCGCGCGGTGGAGATGCGTCGATGACGCTGGCGACGCCACAACCGCCCGGCGCCACGAATCCATCCGGGCCGAGAACAAATTACAACAACATCTCTGGATCTACCATTTTAACCGGCGCCAACAACAACTCTTCGCAAAAGAAGAAACCGAAAACGGTTCGTTTTCCAACCACCATAGACGACGGCGGCACCATGGGCGCCGGTCGTCGTCGCGGTCGGTACAGTCCACCACCTTCGCCTCCGCGGACAACCTCTGCTATTTCTGGAGACACCGCGGATATGCGCGACACGTTGAGCATGCGCGAAGGCGAAGGCGAAGCGACGGACGTTTCCGAGCTCGATTTAGAAGGCAGCGTGGACGAGAAACCGATTCATCCAGCGGAAAGCGATGGTGGTGGTGGCGTCGTCGGCGAAGGCGAAGAAGGAGGAGGAAAAAGCGACGACAACAATAGCACGCCGTTAACGCTAAAAGCGGAGAAGAAGAAAAGAAAGTCGCCCCCGATGAAGAATACTACCACTACTACTACTACTTCGCCGAGGCGCGAGAGTCCTCGCAACAAAAAGCGACAACGCCATCATCAGAAATAAGATTTCGAAGTGTTCATTATATATTACTACTGCTACCAATCTACCACTATTATTACTACTACTATTACTACTACCACCACTACTACTCGCTGTTGCTGCTGCTCTTCTCGTTGTTGTTGTTGTTGTTGTTGCTGTCGATGGTTTTGCTCTTATTCGTATTCTTCTTTTCTTGCACGGCGTGAAATTCTCTCAACGGTTCGTTGAAAATGAAAAACCCGCTCAGAACGCCGATCGAGGCGCCGGGGAGCCATCCTAAACCGATTCTGCGCGTTTGAATCATAAATCTCGCCGCTGCTGAGAGAAACTACTTCGACGACCGTATTTTGTTGACCTCTTCTTCTTCTCGACCTTTCTACGGTGTCTGTTCTTTGCGTAAAGCGTCAGAGAGAGCGCAGAGAGAGAGAGACGAGAAAGAACAAAAAACTCTGACGAAAAAAACACGAAAGAATTTGAGATTTTCTCTCTTTTGTCTGCTCTCTTTCGCTCTTTTTCACTCTTTTTCTCTCTTTTTCTCTCTTTTTCTCTCTTTTCACAGGAGTCCTTTTTGGCACAGCGCATGCCATATCTGACTTTGTCTCTCGTCATCAGTCCCACATTGCGCGGAACTTTATCTATACTTCTGATTTTCCTCACAACGAAAAACTTCGCGCGCACTCTCTCTCACTCTCACTCTCACTCTCACTACTTATAACACACAAAAGATGCAAAGCGTAGTCTCAGCCACGACGACGACTATAACGCACAGGGCGTCGTCGTCCCAATTTTATCGCGGGGAGAAGACGACGACGACGAAGAGGAATGGATGCTTTTCTTCTTCTTCCTCCAAGATGATGACGAAGCGGAACAAAATGAACAGACGACACCATCAACTCGTGAAAGCGGTACAAGGCGAAGTGTTAATCTCCGTGGACAAACCACTCGGCGTGACGTTAAAAGCCAGAGGCGGAGGAATCCCGGGCGTGTGCATCGACAGAGTCGCCGGGAACGGCGCGAAAGCGGGGTTAAAATCCGGCGACGTCGTCATGTATCACTCGTCCTTTTTCGGGGACGAGTTATGGCCGGCAGATCAGCTTGGATTTTCGAGAAGCGCGATAAACGCGTGTCCGAACACGGTGGATTTTATCGTGGTAAGAGGGCCGGGCGAAAAGGAGTTCGACGTGAAAAGGTTACCGAAAAGGCCAGCACCGCCAAAGTTTGGGAGGAAAATGAGCGCGGCGCAAGCGGAACGAGCGTCGCACATTTGCGTCGATTGCGGTTTCGTGTACGCGTTGCCGACGCCGTTCGCGGATCAGGATAAGGAGTACTCGTGCCCACAATGCTCGGCACCGAGAAGCAGGTTCGCGAAGTACGATCCGGAAACAGGGAGAGCTGTTGGTGGCGGGTTGAGCACGCCGTTGGTGACGACGGCGGCGACGGTTGTTGGTTTGGCCGGTATCGCGTATTACGTCGCTCAAATCTTGTAAATTTTCATCACCGTGAGTAAATCTTTATATGTGCGTTTAATTTTTGTCTCTCTCTATATATACTCTATATTTCTATCTCTATGTTACCGTGTCTCTCAAATATCCATGTCGTCTTTGTTGTCGTTGCCTCGCGGTTGTTGTTGTTCCCCGCCTCCGAACATCAACGAAAGCAACGCGTGACCCGTTGGTTGTTGTATTTGTTGTTGTTGTTGATGATGTTGCAGCGACAGTCTGACCAGTTCGTCGTGAGTGTATCCCGTTTTTTGAGGCGCGACACACTCAAAGATGTGGCGCTTCAACTGCGGCATATTCGCGCACGACGAATTACACTTGTGGCATCGCAAGTCGTTCGATTTCACAATCTGTTCAGACCTGGAATCGTCCCATCGTCTGGTCATCGTCATCGCTTTGAAGAAATCGATAAAAAAGTCGTCGTTCGTAAAAGTGTGCCAATGCTGTTTGGTCGTTAACTTTTCCGAAACGAAATCTTGACTGATGACGTGTAGGTGCGCGGGTTCCATGCTCGGTTTCAGGTGGAATCCGACGCGGAATTTCGTTCCCGGTGGAAGATTTTGCAGTTGATCTTTGACGATATCGAGCGCGACGCGTAGCATTCGATCCCAAACGAACTTTCGCTCGTCGTTGTTACTCCCACCAAATTCTCCGCCTTCTTCTTTGAATAAATCAAACGGGTGTTTGAACTTTGGACTTCTCGGCAACACCAACGCGTGAAACTTCGCTTTCGGAAATTTGTCTTTGATTGCGAAACAGGCGTCGTTTATCGTCAAAAGTTCCTCTTTCGAACAAAATCGTTGAGGGTCGCGTTGTTTCTGGAGTAATCCGTCCAGAAAGAATCCCGTGTGTTTTGTTTTCTTGCGTGTGTCGTCGTCGTCGTCTTCAAGAAACGCGTTCGCCGGCGGCTTTTGCGTCCCGTCCCATTTCGTCGGGAACGGCGGCAAATCGTGACCAGTCATCGCTTTAATCTTACCGACTGCCACTTCAACTTCCGCCGGCGTTTTGCATCGAAAACACACATCAAAACCTTCTGATTTGTGCGGCGTCGAGCTGTCTCGACTGTATAATTGCTTGTGCACAATCTCCACGCCTTCTCGGCCTTCGACTCTTCCTTCGTGGTTTTTTCTCCGCGCGACTCTCGAAGTCGTCACCGAGACGTCTAAATCCAAATACAAAGAAACGATTTGAATATCAACATCACTTTCACTATTATTATTCACCCGGACGTATTCCACCGCGTCCACAAACTTCTTCCTTTGCTCTGCACTCATATTCGTTCGATCGATAACCACGTGTCGACCGAGCATGAGCCCGTGCTTCGCTTTCATCACGCACTGGTCCGCTTTCTTTCGAAAACACTCTCGCTCGCAGTACGACCCGATCGTGTCTTGATTCACCACGGTCCACTTCTTCTCGGTCAATCCTTTCGCAATAGTCGATTTCCCACTCCCGGACGTGCCCGTGAGCACCAAGCACGTCTGTTTTTGTCCTCGTCGTCCTTCTTTTCTTTGAGACGAACGACTGCTGCTCACTCTCCACGCGCCGATACATTCGCCCAACTTAAACCTGTTCCGAAACACCTTCGCGTCGTCTGGGCAATATCTCGGGGCGAAAAACGAAAACACGATCCCGTTGCGTGTAAAGTTGTGGTCCACGACCACCGCCCTTTCTTCACGTTCGATTTTCTGCCAAACGCCTTGGATGTCTTCAAAGTCTTCCTTTTCCCTCTCTTCGAGTGGGGAAAACACCCACACGCAAAGTTTCTCTTTCAACACTTCCACCTCGTACACGTCCTCTCGTATTTCGGTAACTCTGACGTGGTACGGATGGATATATTTCGCGTGGTCTGGAAACCGCGCGCGGTCGTTGAAATCCGCTCGGCCGAACGTTCTCGACCGTCTTCTTTCCTCTCCCTCTTCTTCGAGGAAGAGTTGTTTCAACTCTGGAAGTTTCTCGCTCGATTCCTTCATGTGATTTGTTCTTCCATTACTAAAATCCTCCCTCCTCGGTAGTATTCTCGCAATCGTCAAAGTGAGTAAAAAGAAGAAAAAGAAGCAACCGTTGCTCTCTCATCGCATTAGAAAAGTCTTTCTCTTCTTTCGTGCGTCTCTCTCGTACACTCTTTATATTCTCTCTGTTCTTTCCGCAACAAAAAACAGCGCGTGTGCATCAATCCATTGTGAGCATCAACCCAAGAAGAAAGAAAAGAAAGAAAAGAGAGAAACTCTCGAAAAAATTTAAAACCCTAAAAAACTAGAGTCTCCCTCAAAAAAATGTGCAAAAAGTAGACAAAAGCTGTCCTAAAAAAAAATAAGCAAGAGAGAGGAGTATAATAATTATAGAACAGAGAGAGAATCGAGAGACGAGAGAGAAAAGAAAGAGAAGAAGTCTTCTGTTCTCTGTAACGCTCTGACTCTAAGTGTCTCTGCGTGTCAGTTGTTGGGGTGGTGTTTTTAAAGTTCTTCTCTCTCGTCGCGCGTTGTCTCTCGAGGTTCCTCTTTTCGTTGACAGAGAGCGAATTTATTATAGGGAGAAAAAGAGAGTTTGAAGGTTTTTACATCGATTCAAATCTCTGGCGAGTTTTTACTGTTTACGCCGTGCATCGATTGAAAGAAAGAAAGCGAGAGAGACTTTAACGGAAGAGATGAATGCAAAGGAGGATTTGGTCGAAAAGAACGCGAGCAAATTGAGTCGCGAGGAGCGTTTTAACGACGAGACGGAGGCGTCTGCGTCGAGAAGAAGAAGAAGAACAACACGCTTTTCTGTTGCGAGTCGTGCGAAGAATCGGATCGGACTCGTCGACGGTTTTGGTCGACAAAATTCGTCCTCAGTCTCTTCTTTAACTTCGACCTCTTCTCGGAGAAGAAAGAGAAGCAAAACGCGAGAGAAGAAGAGGAGCGAGATGTTTTTCTTCTGCCTGATCGTGTTGATGACGTTCTTCGGGAAAGAAGTTCAAGGAAAATATCCAGTGGCGAGATTCAAGAACGAAACGGTTGCCATTCTCTCCCCTCTGAAAGACGGGAACACCGAATTATACGTAAACTCGCACGACGTGGAGTTCACCGGCGACGTGTACATAAAAAGTTTAAACGGGAAAGTTTCGGAGAAGATGAAGACGTTGAAAGAAGGAAACGAACGCGCGTACGAAGGCGTGAAAGTGGTCGCGGAGAGAAACGGGATCGAGAAAGTGTGCGACGTGTACGGGACGCGGTATCAAGCGTACGATTTGGAGACGGAGAAATACGGGGAGTGCACGTGCAAAGAGGCGAGTCACGAGTACGGAAACGACGTGTATTTGGAATATATGGGAGAACTGTGCGATTACGAGGCGTATAAGTTGAAAGACCAGACGTGGCGAATGACGACGGTCAATCCGGGCTACAAAGATAACGTGAATTCACAGTTTGGATCAGGTTTGGCCGTCTCAGATCGAGATAATTGGGAATACGCAGCAATTGGCGCGGCGAAAGCGAAACCGGGCGGGTCGACACAGCCGGCGTACGGGCGGGTTTGGGTGTACGCGAAGACCGGGTGCGACGAAAGTCTTTCCGGGACGAACGAGGACGGGTACGTCGGGTGCCAAACGAAAACGGTGAGTGGACGCACGTGCCAAGCCTGGAGCGTGGATTTGCCTCACGTGAAAAGAGGAGACGTCGATTGGGATTCGGAAGAGACGCTCGACGGCGAGGGCAACCACAATTATTGTAGGAATCCGGACGACTGGTCCGGAGGAATTTGGTGTTATACCACCGATCCCGCGCAACGGTGGGAAGAGTGCAACGCGTTATCCACCTCGGAAGCAGAGAAATTGTTCGTCTATCAATATTTGATGACGGTGGATGGAGATTCGGCAGACGCGGAGTTTGGTAGAAGCGTGGCGGCGTATGGCGGTTACCTCCTCGTCGGCGCGCCTGAGAAACTGATAAACAACGTTAAATCCGGAGTTGTGTACGTTTACAGACTGGAGTCAGTCTCTTCTACCTCTGTCACCTTAGTGGCTACGCTTATTCCACCGGATCCAAAAGCAGGCCAAAGATTTGGTACTTCGCTCTCGTTTGACGGAGATACTTTACTCGTCGGCTCGCCGCAAGGGTATTCTGGATCTACGCAAAGCGGCACGGTGTACGTCTACGCATTCGTTGAACTCAACACGGGATCTGGTTATTGGGTTGAACAAGAAACCACCATAATGAGTCAAAATGCTGTAGCTGGCCAATTATTTGGCACGAGTGTTTCTTTACACGAAGGCATCGCTATAATTGGCAGCGGGAGCGCGTCCGTGAGCGGTAACAACGCCGGCGCCGTCCAATCCTTCGCCATCGAACGCTTCGGTTCCACATCTAGTTCTATTCAGTGGGAATATCGCGGAGAAATCCTCGCGCCGAGTCGATCCACGTTAACCTCCACGAGTTTCGGCGCCGCGTTATCCTTAAACTATTACTCCGCCATCATCTGCGATCCAACCGCGAAGAAAGTCCACATGTTTACCCGAGACGAAAGAGGCGCAACCTGGGTCGAAGAATCCGCCGAAACGAACGGTTTGCAATTGGCAATGGACACCATGAACCACACGTGCGCTTCCGTGACGACCTGGGATCAAGGATACGCCGCCATCGGTTCCCCGTTTTCGTACGAAACTCAAACAGAAGGCATCAAAGACTTGTTCCCGGTGCTCGTGTTCAAAGAGAGCAGTTCGAACGTCCCCGACGACGCCAACGAAGACGCCGCCGTCGAGCTGGATAATACTTATAATAAAAAGAAGAAGAAGTAAAATCTTCAACAACAACACCAAAACGTGATGATTACCGCCACTCGTCGTTTCGTTGGTATTAGTATTATTCTTTTAGACTGATGATTTGAGAGAGATAGAGAGAGAGAGAGTTCAGCGTTGAACTACCTTTGTGTATAAAACAATATTTTAAAGAACAGGAGTCTGCCACATGAAACAAATTACACCATTTCACACAAAAATCTCAATCCTCACAAAAGTAATCTCTTTTGTCGCTGCTCGCGCAACAAAATAAATGTCCACCACCATCTTCTCCCGATTTCTGACTCAAAAAAACGGTCTCGCCAACGTCGTCATGGCGTTTTGCTGCGTCTCGCTCAGCGGGCAGCTCTTACAACGGAGAGGGGAGATGGATGCGTTGAAAGAAGAATTGGAAAAACTGAAGAAAAGGGAAGAGGAAAAGAACAACAGAGAGATGAAGAAGAAGAAGAAGCGGAGGATGGTGGGGTGGTTTTAGAACGCAGCAAAACTAGTATTACTCTCTAAACGCGCGCGATGATGCGCGATATGTAGGTCTTGTGTTATTATTATTTGTGTACGAGTTCAAAAGTCATCGAATCTGTGTGTGTGTGTGTGTGTGTGTGTATGAAATTCTCTCATCCTTTTACTCGTATTCATCATATCGTGTACCTGGTAAATAATGTAATTAAATAAACTCTTAATCCTCCTCTCTTTCGTGGTCAAATCTCTGGACCACTTAATTGCGCGTTGTTGTTGTTTATAATTAGTTGTCATCACCGTCGACGTCAAACCCGGTGGCTTTCTTGACGATTCTCGTCGTTTCTTCCTTCAAATCTTCGAGGTCTTCTCGCAACGTGAAATCGCTTTCGTCGTCGGCGTATCTGCCCAAGGCGTAGATCAAAACGCCGGCGCCGGTGAGTTCGAGCAATCTTGGGAGGGATAATGCAAGCACGGAGGCGTGCGCGACTCTGTTGGTGACGTAGGATGCGCCGAGGATAGCCGCGGTCGGGCCGAGTTCTTCAACCGGCGACTCGATGTTTTGGACGGTTTCCGGTAAATCTTCGACGGCTTCTTTGAGCTCGTCGGCGACTTCCTCGACGTCGGTTTCCGCGGCAGCTTTGACGATTTTAGAACCAACTTTCACGGCCGGGGAGACCAAATCGACGACGTCTTTCAAGTTCTTCGGTGAATCCTCTGGAACAGAGGAGAGGAGCTCGTCGAAGTCTTCCGCGAGGTCACCGTCTTTGGCTAACAAGTATTTCGTGGCCAACAACGTGAACGCAATCGTACCGACAGTTTCTAAACCGGCTGGGAGGAGGATGTTCGCGACTGGCAAGTGCGCGAAGGCATCGGCGGCGACGGCTAAGCCGACCGCGCCAACCTTTTGCGTCGGGTTTTCGATGGAGTCAATCTTGTCAAAGACGGCATCGGCGGCGGCTTCGGTATCGCCGGCGGCCAAAGATTCCTTGACTTTCGGGACGAAGAGGACGGTGGCGATGGTGGTGGCCAACGCGATGGTGGTGATGTCGCCGATGACCGCTTTAAACGGTGTCACAGTTTTCGCCTTCGCTTCTCGTTGGGCGCGTTTCCTGGCAGCTTCTTGCGCAGATTTCTTTTGCTTTTTCGCTCGTTCGGCTTGCTTCTTCTCTCTCGCTTTCTTTGCGTCTTCCGGAGTAGCAACTTTCGCGCCAGCAGGAGTGGTAGTGGTGGCTTTTTGCGCCGGCGATGTCGTCGTCGCTTTGACGGCGGCGGCCGGTTTGGCATCGGCTGGCTTTTTCGTGGCAGACTTTTGCTCAAAGTTCACGACGACATCGACAGGTTTCTTCGCGACAACCTCCTTGGCGGCCGGAGTGGCTTTCTTTGTCGTCGTCTCCGCGGCTTCGCGTTTCTCTTTCGGCGTTTGCGTCGTCTTGCTCTCGACCGGTTTCGGCGCCTCAACCACCTTCTTGGCCGCCACTACCGGCGCCGGAGCAGCCTTCTTGGACGCGGCGGCTTGTTTGACCTCAGCTTCCTTGGCGGCTTTTTGAGCCGCCGCCGCCTTCTTCGAGGCTTCAAGCTTCATTCTCGCAGCTTCTTGGCGCGCTTTGGTTTCGGCCTCTCTCGCGGCTTGGGCGGATTTCTTAGCTGCCAAAGCGTCCGCTTGCGCTTTCTTCTGCGCTTCGGCTTGGGCTTTTCTCGTCGCTTCTTCTTTAATTCTCTTGGCCGCGGCCGCTTTCGCCTCCGAAGCCTTCTTCGCTTCCGCTTCGGCTTTCTTCGCCGCTAAAGCTTTCGCTTCCGCGGCTTTCTTCGCTTCCGCTTGGACTTTCTTGGCAGCTGGCGCCGGCGCCGGCTTCGGGGCTTCGACCACAGTCTCGACCGCCTTGACCACCGGAGCGGCAACTTCTTGCTTCACCGCTTGGACGACCACCGGAGCGGCAGCTTTCACCGGCGCGGTAGCTTTTTGAGATCGCGCCGCCTTCTTCGCTTCCGCAGCTTTCTTGGCTTGTTCCGCCTTGGCCTTGGCAGCTTCGATTTGTTGCTTCTTGGCCGCGTCCGCCTTCGCCTTGGCGGCTTCTTTCTGCGCCTTGGCTTGTTCCGCCTTGCGAGCCGCGTCCTTCTTGGCCGCTTCTGCCTTTCTTTGCGTTTCCGCTTTCTTCGCCGCTTGCGCTTCGGCTTGGCGTTTCTTGTTCAATTGGTCGATTTCTTGCTGCTTTTGCTTCTTGATTAATGCTTCTTGCTGTTTCTTCGCGCGCGCGAGTTGATCAGCCTTGGCTTTCGCTTCCGCCTGTGCCTTCTTCGCTTCCGCCTCTTTGTTCACCACCGGAGCGGCAACTTGTTGTTGTTCTGGTTTCGCTGCTGATTGTTTTTGCTCGGCTTGCGCCGCAACCACCGGCTTTGGCGCTTCCGCGGCTTTCTTCGCGGCGGCTTGCGCTCTCGCTTGCTCGGCTTTCTTGGCCTCTAACGCTCTCGCGTTAGCTTCCTTTTCAGCTTGCAATTTCGCCGCTTGTTGCTGCGCAGCCGCCTGGGCTTGTTGCGCTTTCTTGGCCTCGGCGGCTCTCTTCGCTTCCGCCGCCTTGACGTTCGCGTCGGCAATTTTCTTCGCTTCCGCCTTGGCTTTCGCCGCTTGTTGCGCCGACTCTCTGGCTTTAGTTTCCGCAGCCTTGTCCACCATTTTAATTTGCTTTTGCACGACTTCCTTGTTCTTCGCGACCGTACTTAATCGCTCTCTTTCAGCCTTGGCGGCGGCGGCGGCTTGCTCCTTTTTCTTCGCCTCGGCCGCCTTGATGTTCGCTTCGGCGAGTCTCTTCGCCTCGGCCGCTGCCTTTGCGGTGTCCCTGTTCTTCGCCTCGAGGGCTTTCTTCGCCGCCTCGGATTGCTTCACCGCGTCGGATATGACCTTATCTGACGCGCGGAGCGATTCCGCCTTTCTCGCCGCAGCTTCCCTGGCGTTGGCATCCGCTTTCCTCTTCATCGCCGCATCTCTTTGCTGCTTCTCCGAGTTTTGCGCTCTTTCCACCGCCGCTTCTCTTTGTTTCTTCAAGTCCGCGTTCGCTTTGGCTCTGTATTCGGCGTCTCTCCTCGTCTCTTCCGCTTTAGCCTTGATGGCCGCTTCTCTCTTCGCCGCGTCCGCCTTGGCTTGTTGCGCTCTCTTTTCAACCTCAATTTTAGCGTCCTTATCTTTTTGCAACTGCGACGCCTTGGAAGCTTGCGCCAAAGAACTTTCCGTTCGAGCTTTTTCCGCCGCCTTTCTCTGCGCTTCCGCCGCTCTTCTTTGCGCTTCGGCTTGCGCGTCCTTCGCCTTTGGCGTCGTCGTCGTCGTCTTCGTAACCGCCGCGGTCTTCGCCGGTGTCGTCTTCGACACCACCGCCGTGGACTTCTTCGCCGTCGACACCACCGCAGACTTCGTCTCCGCTTTATACGCTTTCTTCGCCATTTCCATTTGTTTCCTCGCTTTCGCTTTTTCCAACTGCGCTTTCTTCGCCGCGAAGTCCGAGGCTTTCTCAGCTGAAGAAGCTGGGACCGTCATCGTACCCGCGCCGGCGGAAACTTGCGCGATTTCCGAAGACGTGGTCGTGCTCATCTGTGTTTTGGGAATAAAAAGAACGGCAAAAGGCAGTTACGCGTCAGTTTAGAGATTACGGATGAAATCCATCATCATATCCAAAACGGAGAGAAAACGATCCGATCTTTCTTCTCGACGAGTAGAAGAAAGAGAAATATACACATTGTTGTGAGAAAGAAAATCGCACCAACTGAACTTGCGAAGACGACAGCGCGGCGGCTTGCCCCGCCGAGCTCAGGGAAATCGCGGCTGCCACGACCGCGGAGACCGCTTTCCCGGCCAAAGATGATGATGATTGCTCCTCCGTACTAGTCTCGAAATCATCATCTTTCGAGAAAAATCCCGCTCTTGCGCAACTCTTCTTTTTGCTCGAACTTTTTCGTCGGCTGCCCGCGACAAACTGCGCGGAATTAAATGCGCCTCCTTTGCTCGACAGTAACATCGCCGCATTCGGCCCCGCCATTATTATGTGATGCGTGTGTGTATATCTGCAAAGCGTGTGCTGCTCGAATGAAGGTTTTTAGGACGAGAGAATGTGTTGCACTGACACCCGAAAGAGAAGAGAAGAAATTTGAGAGAATCTGGTGGTCGTTCCTTAAACCCTCGTTTGTTTGAAGGGCTTTCTTTCTTTTTTTGATTGTTTAGGGTTTTAGAGAAAATATCCGTCTCTGCCACGTGTGTAATCGTTTCAAAGAAAGACGCCAATTTCTCTGCCTCTGAAAGAGGGATTTATACACGTGACGTTATAAGAAGTGAGAGGTATAAACATGACAGAGAGAGAAGGAAAAGAGGACGATCGGGGAGGCACCGCGGAGGTACGGTTCATTCTTTTTATTTTTACTGTTAGTTTATTAGTGGTAGTATTGCGCGGGTTTTAACGCTTCTGTTTGTTGTTTCCCAAATTACTCGCACTTGAATATAATTGTTTGCCCTCGCGTCGTTGTTTTCTTTGCATTTATAATAAAGTTTGAACGACTCACGCGTGTAAACACTTCTCCGTAGATATACCTCCCAAACTACAGAATAGGAAAAACGCTCGGGATAGGCTCGTTCGGGAAAGTGAAAGTCGCCGAGCACGTTCTGACCGGGCACAAAGTGGCCATTAAAATCTTAAACCGGAAAAAAATCAAAGCCATTCACATGGAAGAAAAAGTACGAAGAGAGATTAAAATATTACGCTTATTCATGCACCCACACATTATCCGGTTGTACGAAGTTTTAGAAACCCCGCACGATATATTTGTCGTCATGGAATACGTGAAGAGCGGGGAGTTGTTCGATTACATCGTGGAGAAAGGGAGGTTAGGGGAGAACGAAGCGCGGCATTTTTTTCAGCAAATCGTGAGCGGCGTGGAGTATTGTCACAGGAACATGGTCGTACACAGAGATTTGAAACCGGAAAATTTACTGCTGGACTCGAAGAATAACGTGAAGATTGCGGATTTTGGTTTATCGAACGTGATGAGGGATGGGCATTTTTTAAAGACGTCGTGCGGGTCGCCCAACTACGCCGCGCCGGAAGTTATTTCCGGGAAGTTGTATTCCGGGCCAGAGGTGGACGTGTGGTCGTGCGGGGTCATCATGTACGCGCTGTTGTGTGGGTCGTTGCCGTTTGATGACGAATCGATTCCAAATTTGTTTAAGAAAATAAAGGGGGGGATATATACGTTGCCGAGTTACGTCAGTCCCGGAGCGAGAGACTTAATCAGTCGGATGTTATTAGTCGACCCGTTGAAACGAATTACGATGGCAGAAATTAGGAACCATCCGTGGTGCACGTGTCATTTGCCGAGATACTTAGCGGTTCCGCCACCGGATACGTTGTCACAGGCGACGAATATCGATATCGAGACGTTGGAAGCGACGGTGGCGTTGGGTTTTACCAGAGAGCAAGTGAAGGACGCGTTGAGACATCAAGTGAGAAATAAAGCGAGCGTGACGTACTTTTTGTTGTTGGATAACAGACGTAACTTGTACGGAGGCTATCTAGGCGCAGAGTTTGAGCAAGGAGAGTTGGAAACAGATTCGAGAAACGCGCAAATGTTGGGACAACAAGGCGGGATCGGGTCGCCGACGGGCGCGAGCCCGATGGGCCATCGAAGACCGTCGCAAATTCAATCGAATCTGATGCAACAGAGGTTAGTCACGAGCGAACAGCGGTGGATGTTGGGTAAAAGTACGACGATGGCAGCTCCGGACGTGATGAATGAAATCTTTAGAGTTTTAACGGCGTTGAAAGTGAACTGGAAGAAAATTGGACCGTATAATTTAAAGTGTCGGTTCTTGTTGAAAACGCTCGAGAAATACACGACGACGAATAATAACGGGAGAACCTCGGAAGTCGGATCTCCGCAACGAATGGGAGATAACGACGATTTAGACACCGCGATGGAAGAAGACGCCACGACGACGAATACTAATAACACGAATACTAATAACGAACCGACGACGCCGGACCAGAGCGATTTTAACGAAGGCCAAGACGTCGGACCGGTGATGAAGTTTGAGTTGCAAGTGTATAAAATGAAGGACGATCGGTTTATGATTGATTTCCAACGAATAGAAGGTGGAGTGGTGACTTCTTTAGACGTGGTTTCGTTGCTCATGAAGCGATTACAACTCCGATGATAATAATAAAGCGATAATAATACATACTGAGCTCATGAGTTGGTGTTTAATAAAAAAGCAAGCGCGGTGTTGAAAACACATTTTGTATTCTACCTTTTCTTTCGAATCTTCAATCTTTTATCCTACGTACTAGTTTTGAGCTATCTTCTCTTCCCTCTTTCGACGATCACGATATTTCCATCGCGTCGCCACCACCGTTCTCTTCTCCTTTGTCTTCGTCTTCGTCGTCGTCAACGCTCACGGCGCTTTGCGCGGCGTCGAAATAATTCGCGCAATTGAAATCAGTCTCTAAATATTTCCTCGCCGCCGCTTCCGTGCGTAGCGTTTCAAAGTGGAATCGTTTCATCTTTCGTTGCGGCCCGCTTCCTTTCCAAACCAACGTGCACTTGTTATTTTCCGCGCGCTCGATTTCCTCGTCCGTGTAATCTTCGTTCGTTAACTTCCAATCCATCCTTCGCATCATCAACTTTTCGTATCTTTTCAAACCTTTATTAGTGCCTTCGACGATGACAATAGTAAACGTATCCGTGATTATACCAATACCAGTCAAGTGATTCTCTTGCGCGTTCACGTCTATTTTGAACTTGTTCTTCACGTTTCGCATGTTTTCAACCCTATACACGTGCGTGAACACCTCGCCGGCTTCGCTCGTGTTGTCTCTCAACAACTTTCGAATTTTCTTTTCTCTTCGTTCGGCGGGGGTTAACTTTCTCGACAAGTTTCGATCGTCGTGTGCTTGCTGTCTCTCTTCCATCTCCTCTTTCACTTTCTTTTCAATCATGGTTGGATCTAAAACCGCTTCTTCGGTCAACACGCGCATCATGTTTGAAATTTTCACCTTTGGCTTTGGCGGTTCCAACACGCCTTGGCGAATCATCTCCTGTTTTTCCTGTTCTCTGGCGACGCGGCGTTGGTGACGTAATTTCTTTTGCTCCTTCTTGGTGAGTTTTACTGCGGGTGGTGGCGGTGGCGGCGCTTCCATCGGCGGGTCGTCCAAGTACGGGTGCTCGACGTATTTTGTAATCTTGTCCGTGTTCAAGACGCGCTCCCAGAGCGCGCCGACTTTATCGTCCTCCAAGACTCTATCGTCCAAAGGAACGTCCGCGTACGTTTTCCCGTCTTTCAAAAACGGTTTATCCCACCACTCGACGTCGTCTACTGGTCGATCGTGCACGATAGCTTCTCCGATATCTATTTTGACTTCACCCGCGACTGCGGCTTCCAACGCTTCCGTGTGCGCCGCGCGTTTCTTTTCCCGGTCTTCTCGAGCGCGGATTTTTATCGCATCGACTTCGCCGAATTTATTCACGAGACGCGCGAAATCGGCTTGCTTTTCGTACGTGCCTTTAGCCACAAACTGTTCATTTAGAAAGATAGAGAAAGAAGAGAGCGTTAGTGTAAAATTCATCATCATAAGAGAGAAGAAGAAATCCTTTTTCTCCTCTCTACTAGGATTTGAAGCAAACAAAAAAATGAAATATGCACCAGATGGTAAGGAGGCCGCGCTCACTGATTCTAAGCGCGTTTCCAGCTGTCCGGCCCGCTGTTCGATGTCGCAAGGGTAAAAATTCTTTCAAGTCACGGAAATAATAAGACTGACAAGAGAGTGTGCCTTGCATGTGCGAAAAACAGAAGAACCGAATCTTTCGCAAAGAGAAAAACAAACGAGAGAGAGAGAGAGAGAGAGAGAAAAAAAATCTACGACGACTACTACTACTCTAAATAAGACTCACCTGAAGCGACGGTTTCTTCCTGTTGTGTTTCTGCTTCACCGCAATTTCGGGATCGATCATGTCCTCTTTCGTCCCCTCGTCTTTTTTCCCGCCGGCGGCTGTATCGCCTCGTCGTCGCATCTCTTCCATCGCCACTTCGCGTTCGGCTTGTAAAAACGCCTCTCTCATTTTTTGCTTTTCGTTGACTTTCGTCGTCGCCGAGTAATCTTTCGCTCGAACGATGACTTTCCCATTTTCGTCCACCTCTTGACCTTTCTCGTTGACGCGTAAAACCGGCGCCGGACCGGTCTTTTCAAACTTAGCTTCCGTGCTGGTTTTCGTATTCTTTTTCTGTTGATGTTGCACCGCCGCCAATCGGGCGGCGGTTTCTCGCGCTTTTTCGATGGCGCGTTGCGCCGATATCGGTGGTTGCGCTGTCGCTGCTACTGGTGGCGGTGGTGGTGGTGGTGGTAATGACGGTGGCGGCGGCAGCAGCGACGCTCCTCCCGCTGCTTCCATCTTTTTCATCTTCATCTTCTCCGCCAACGCTTTTTGCTTCTTCATCAACTCCTTCGCTTTCTGCATTTTTCCTCTCATCGCGGCGGCGGCGGCGGCGGCGCTACTGTTCTTCTTCGCTTCCCCTTCTTCTTTAATCGTTTCTAACTTTATTACTTCTTCTTTTTCTTCTTTACCTGCCCCCTGTTTCTTCTCGACGGCGTCATCCTGCATTGGCGGTGGTGGCGACGGCTCCGCGCTTTTCGATCTCGATCGACCTCTTCGCAACGGCGGCGGAGGTGGTTGTTTCCGCGTCGTACTCATTTCGTTGTTGTTGTTGTTGTTGTTCGATTTCTTCTTTTCATTTTCATTTTCATCGTCTTTATCATCGTCTTCTTTCGTTCTTCTTCTTCTCGTCGTCGTCGTCGTCGTTGTTGTTGTTGTTGCTCCAGCGGCGACATTTTCATCATCATCGTCATCTTCTCCTCCCTCTTTGTCTTCGTCTTCTTTCCGCGGTCGTTTCCTACTCTTCGTCGTCCCACTCCTTTTCTCTTCTTCTTGAACTTCTTCTTCTCTCAAAGCCTTCTCCAATCTGTTCAACAGGACGTCTTTCACCCCGTCGGTGGGTAACTCGCGTTTCGATAATTCCGATTTCAATTCCGCCACGGTTCGTTTTTTCGCGTGGTTCCCATTATTCCCGTCGTCTTCTTTGCCACCATCAAAACCACGCTTCGTTTTCCTCGTCGTCGTCGTCCTCGTCGTCATTCGCCTCTTCTTTTCCTTCTCTCTCTGAAAACTCTCTTTAGTCTCGCTCTCTCTCTTCCGTTATGTTATTATACACTACTACTACTACTGCGAAAAAGAGAGAGGGATGAATCGAGATATATAAAATGAAGAAAAAATGTTTTGTCGCACTCTCTCGTGTTTTCTTCTTCTTCTTTGTCTTCTTCTTCTTCTTCTTCTTCTTTTTCAGTCGCTTTGTCAGTTCTTCTCTTTTGTTGTGCTCTTCTTTTGTTTTTTTTCTCGTTTTTGAAAAAAAATGTTTTTAGGGTTTCTGTCTCGAGGTAAAACTTTTTTTGTTCTTCTTCTTCAATTCTTCTTCTTCTTCTTCAATTCTTCAAAGTTCCTTTTTACTGCGTTTTGTTTTTGTTCAGATTAAAAACGGTATACACTACATAGTATCACAGAGAGCAGCGGTATGGCGAGATCATCGTTGACGTCTCGTTCTTCTTCTTCTTCTTCTTCTTCGCGAGGAGGAGGAGGAGGAGGACGAAAAGGCGTCTTTTTCTTCCTCTGTTGTTTTCACATCATCGGTGTCATCGTTTCAATCATCCTCTGTTGCGCATCGGTCGATGTGATTTTGGTTTCCGCTTCTTCTTCGCACGAAGAAGGTTTTGGAGAGGAAGACGAACGTTCCGTGAAATCGTTTAAAGTCTCGCGAAATATAGGGGGGTCTTTGTCTTCTTCGAAGGAGAAGGAGGAGACGAAAGTTTCGTCCTCTTCCTCCTCCAACGCGTTGCTCGATCTCGCGTCGAACAAAAAACACGGCGAAGAGATACAGTTTCCTCTTTGGCACTCGCTCGAGTACTTCATTAATAACGAGAATACGAAAGAAGAAGGTAAAGAAGAAGAGTTCGTGAAAGTAGGGACGATTTCCGGGACGATCGTTTTGGAGAACAACAACAACAACGTGAATAACAACGAGAAGAGTAGTAAAGCGTCTGGTACAAAATTTCGTTTGAAAGATGTGAAAGTCCATCGGGACGAGATGACCACGCGAGAGAAGGACCAATTGCAAAGTTTAGCGAAGAAAGGGCGTAAGTATCGGGTGCGAGTTCCAGCGAACGTCTTGGCACCGAGCGGAAACGCGTTCGCGCAAGCCGCGAGTCCGGCGCGATGTGTCGTGACGAGTCGATTGAGAGAGAGTTTCACGTTGCACATGGACGATAGCGGGAACGTTTTAGCCGTGGATTACGACGCGGAGTGTCCGGCGGAAGTGCATTTATTAGGAGGCGGAGAAGAGGGTAGTTTAGGAGGAGAGGCGGACGGCGGAGGTGACGACGGGGACGCGTCGTTATTCATCGCGGACGGGGCACAGTTTCGATCGGTCGCCACGGCGAGATTTCCGAAACGCGCGCCGCAGTTGAACGCGGACGCGGCGATGACGGACGTCAGAGGGCACGGAGGCCCGATGGACACGAAGAAAGCGCAAGAAATTAAAAACAGAAGAGCGCGAGGGGAGAAGGTGGATGCGACGACGAAAGAGTTGACGTGGTTTCAAAGAAACTACATGTGGGTAGTGCCGGTCGCTTATTTTATGTTTATGAATATGGTGCAAGAGCAAGGAGGAGGAGGAGGAGGAGGAGCTCCTGCTACGCCGGCGACACAAAAGAAATCGAATTAAAGGGTTTTGAATACTAATAACACGTAAAACACGTAAAATAATTGCATTATTACAGCGCGGCTTTCATTCATCGTCTTCATCTTCATCAAAAGCTCCTCGCTTCGGCGGAATCGAGCTCTTCGCTCAACCGCCCGAGCTTCGCGTTCAATCGCACATCCGCCTCGTCGCTAAACTCGTCGATCGCCTTATTCAACTCCGCAATCTTTTGGTTCAAACTCTTCCTCGTTTCCTCCAACTCTTTTTCCGCTCGTTTCTCTAATTTTATCGAGGAGGAGGAAGTCGCGTTCGTCTCCTTTTCCTCTGTCCAATTTTCCTCCTCCTCTTCCTCTTCTTCCTCCAACAAATCGTCCAAGACTTTTTTCCCTTTCAAGATGTGTTTGCTTAACTGCGGCGCGAACAAAAACCCGAGCGCGCCGAATATCGCGCCGCCGATTAACAACCCACCGACAAACCCGCCTTTTGCTTTCCCTCCTGATTTCGGGACGATGTCGTAATCTTCGATGTTTGCTTTTATCTGTGTCGTCGTTTTTTTTTTCTCGGACCGTTGAAAATGTCGTCGGTTTTGCGCAAAATTTCGACCGTCGTTAAAAGAAGAAGACAAAGAAGAAGAATTTGAACTGCACGAGGAAAACGATCCGCTCAGAGATCGTTCTCTTCTTCTTTCTCCTCTCGTCCAGGAAGAAGAAGAAGAAAAGGGAAAGGTTTTCGTCGTCGTAAACGCAAAAGGAGTCATCGAGTGTTTGATAGATTTTTTGTGCAAACTTTTCCCCTCTTCTTTTTTGTGAGCAAAAAAAATGACAAAACCCTAAACCGAGCATGGACCTGAGAATGAGATAAGAAGGAGAGACACTTTGGAAATGCATTACATCACGACACGCTTAAGAAGAAGAAGACAAAGACAGAGAAGACAAAGAAGATGATGATGCGATCGTTATCGTCATCCTCGTCCAATGGTAATGCTGCCACGTCATCGTGTGCGAGAAGAAGTTACGATGATCATCATCATCGAATACATACGAAGAAGAACAGAAAAGATGCGTCGACGATGAGGAAAAAAAGGGGAGAGATGTTTATGTTGGTGAGAAACAACGCGGTGTCTCAACCTCCCCCGAATAAGAAAAAAGCGGCTTCGAAAGAGAATAATAAAAGCGATGGAAACGAGGTTCTCGTCGTTCCTCCGGAACGAATACGAAACTTTTCCATAATCGCGCACATCGACCACGGGAAATCCACCATCGCGGACCGGCTGTTGGAAATGACCGATACGGTCGCGCAGAGAGACATGCAAGCGCAACTGCTGGATGGGATGGATTTGGAGAGGGAGAGAGGGATTACGATCAAGTTGAACTCTGCGAGAATGAATTTTACGAGCAAGAAAGACGGGGAGACGTACGTGTTGAATCTGATTGATACGCCGGGACACGTGGATTTTTCGTACGAAGTGTCCAGGTCGTTGGCGGCGTGCGAAGGGGCGTTGTTGGTCGTCGATGCCAGTCAAGGCGTGGAAGCGCAGACGTTAGCGAACGTGTATTTGGCGCTGGAGAACGATTTAGAAATCGTGCCGGTTTTGAATAAGATTGATTTGCCGGCGGCAGATTGTGATCGAGTGGCGCAAGAAATCGAGGACGTTTTGGGATTGGACGCGTCCGAGGCGGTGCAATGTTCGGCGAAAGCCGGGATTGGAATGGAGGATATTTTAGAAGACATCGTGCGATTGGTTCCACCGCCGAGAGTGCCGGTGGAAGGTGAACCGTTGCGAGCGTTGATTTTCGATTCGTATTTCGATACGTACAGAGGCGTCGTCGTCGTCTTTCGAGTCTTTGACGGCGAAGTCAACGTCGGGGATAAGATTGAGTTGATGAATACCGGGGCGAAATACGACGTGTTAGAACTTGGCGTGATGAAGCCGAACAAAATCCCGGTGAAAACGTTGCGTCCAGGGGATGTCGGGTATTGCGTGGCTGGGATTAAGGCCGTCAAAGACGCGAGAGTAGGGGATACGATTACGCTAGTGAAACATCGAGCGGAGAAAGCGTTGGCGGGATACAGCGAAGCTATTCCGATGGTGTATTGCGGTTTATTCCCTACCGATACCGATCGATACAACGATTTGAGAGATGCGCTGGAAAAGTTGCAACTGAACGACGCGTCTTTAAATTACGAACCGGAGGTATCTTCGGCGATGGGATTCGGTTTTCGATGCGGCTTTTTAGGGTTACTTCACATGGAAGTCGTCCAAGAACGATTAGAGAGAGAATACGATCTCGATTTGATCACCACGGCACCATCGGTTGTTTATCACGTCTACATGGCCAACGGTGACATGCTCACTGTGGCGAACCCGGCGGAGCTCCCCGACGCCGCCGGTCGAGACCGCATCGAAGAACCCTTCGTTAAACTCGAGTTATTCACGCCGAAAGAATACGTTGGATCGTTGATGGAACTCGCCACCCAACGCAGAGGCGAATACATCGACATGACGTTTCTCTCCCAAGATCGAACGTGTTTGAGATACGACATCCCTTTGGGCGAAGTCGTGACGGACTTCTTCGACCAACTCAAAAGCCGATCGAAAGGCTACGCGAGCATGGAATACAAATTCAACGAATACCGCGAAAACGATTTAGTTCGCTTAGACGTCATGATCAACGGCGAAGTCGCTGAACCGTTAGCTACCATCACCCACCGCTCCAAAGCCTACGGCATCGGACGAGGGTTAGTCGATAAACTCAAAGAACTCATTCCGCGACAACAGTTCAAAATCCCAATCCAAGCCGCGATCGGGAACAAAGTCATCGCGAGCACGCAACTCAGCGCCATGAGAAAAGACGTCTTGGCGAAATGCTACGGCGGGGACATCTCGAGAAAGAAAAAACTGCTCAAAAAGCAAGCCGCGGGTAAAAAAAGAATGAAAGCGTTCGGGAAGGTTGAGATTTCCCAAGAGGCGTTCATGGCGGTGTTGCAAATCGACCAGAGCAACCTCGAACAATAAGGCCTCGAATACGTAAAAAAATTTCGCTCGCAAAGCTCATTGTATAATCAATCGATCAATACATAAGGTATACGTATTAGCTCTGTGTATTTCGTTTTGCCTTCCTCCTTGAACTCGACTGAAATCGGCATCGGCCCGCGTTCTCGTACGTATATTCACCCCAATAGGACATCCGTTGTCGTACAAACTTTTTTTTCTTTTTTTGCGGGCTCGCCTTTCCCTCACTTTTTCACTGCATTGCGCAGACACACACACGAGAGTTAATTAAATTAAATTGCATTCTTTGCGCGATTTTAGTAGTACAAACTCTTTCTCTCTCTCTCTCTCTCTCTTTCTTTCTTTCCTCAGCGATTGCACCGCCTTCTTAAACGCGCGCAGTTAAGGAGAAGAAGAGCGACGAGAGTAATAAAGGAGTAAAAAGAGAACACTACACTTCTTTTAAGTTGTTCTCTGTTGGGAAAAACGGGCCTCGAAGTCGTACAAAAATCCGATCGAACATCGAATTCATCTCCGTCGATCGAGAGAGTTTAGACGGCTACAAAGAAGAGTTCTCCTCTAAAACCTGCGACGAGTGAAATGGAAGAAGAAGGAGGAGGAGCAGGAGGAGAAGAACAAGATCCGTTTAATCCGAACAACGAGCAGTACAACGCCGCCACGATTCAGACGACGATTCAGACGGGAGGAGGGCAACGCGAGAATTATTCGGACGAGGACGATCGCGCGCCAAGACGTGGTGGAGGAGGATCAGGAGGTGGGAATAATCAGCCTCGGGAACAACAACAACAACAACAACAACAACGCTCGATGATGGACCAACAAGTACCGCAACCGGATCAACAACATCCACCGAGATCAAATAATAATAATAATAATAACAATAACAATAACAGGTATAATCAGCCGCCCAACAGAGGAGGAGGAGATTATCAAAGGCCGCAGCACGTGGCGCAGCAGTTCGCGAATAATACCGGCTACGGCGGCCGAGGCGGCGGACGGGGCGGCGGATACCAAGACAGAGGGAGAGGAGGAAGAGGTGATACGAGATACGACTCGAGGTACGACGATAGATATCCGCCCGCGCAACAACACGGGCGAGGAGGGTACGGCGGCGGAGAGAGATACGATCAAAATTCGGCGCCGTATAGAGGAGGATACGACAGAGGAGGAGGAGGAGGAAGAGGGTACGACCGACAGCAACAACAGACCCCGTACGACGCGAGGTACGATGAAAGGTACGATTCCAGGTACCCGCCGTTAGATGCAGGCAGAGGAGGAGGAAGAGGTGCTGGATATGATCGAGGAAGAGGCGGAGGCGGATACCGCGACCGAGAACCAGCTCCATTGAACGCCACTGCGGCGCCGTATCGCTACGACGAGCGCTACGCGGACCCTGCTTTAGAGCCCGTGCAACCGCCGTTACCAGCCGGCGGTAATCCACCGGCTCAAAGAGGGTACGAAGATAGACGGGCGCCACCGCCAGTGAAACCGCGAGACGATGATTACGACGTCTACGTTATGAACACCGAAGGCAACAACGGTTTAGTCGTCGGCCCAAGAGGCGCCAACGTGAAGAAGTTGGAGCAGATGTCCGGTTGTAAAATTAACTGCAATCAAGATAAGACGACGGTGGAAATTTCTGGCCCGCCCCGTGGAATTCAAATGGCCATCGAAGCTATTAATGATTTAATCGATTCAAGGCTTATGGACGCCACCGCGCAAGTTGGAGGAGGAGGAGGAAGAGGACCGCCGCCACACCAACGCGATAGCAGAGATTTGAGACACACGATTGGCGGCGGCGGCGGCGGCGGAAGCGGTATGAAACGAGGTCGATACGAGGACGATTATCCACCATTGGACGATCATGGAGTTGGTGGACCAAACTCCGCCGGAAAACGTCAACGAGGGAACGACGGCGGTATCGTACATCTCACTTTAATAGACAAACTCAGAGAGGAGGCGGCGAGAAGAAACATTCAACCGTACGAGCCAATCCAAACTGATTTCATCTTGCAACTTCCTCAAGATGAGCGAGGCAAAGTCAGTTACGAGGAAGTCGTCGGCGAGAACTTGGGATTGATCATCGGCAAAAAATTCAACACGCACAAAGAGTTGCAACGAATCATGGACTGTTCGTTCAAGGTTTGGGACGAGAAGAAAGCGGTGTCTTACCACGGGTTCCCGGAGAAGGTTATCGAGGCTGTTTTGTTGGTGCAGGAGTTGTGTTATTTAGGCCAAGCGACAAAAAGAGCGCGAGAAGAGGAAGGCGATCCGCTACCGGTAAAACAACACAATCAACATCAACATCATCAGCAGCAACAGCAGCAACAACAACCACAACAACAATCGCGACAACAGAACAATAAAGAGGAAACCTACGAACCGAAGGAGGGCGAAATCATCGAAACGATAGAAGCGCCGGGGAAAATCGGTTTAGTCTTGGGCCGTAAAGGTGTCAACATCACGCGCATTCGAAGAGTGTCCAATTGCAACGTCCATGCGGACAACGAGACGCAATCCATTCGTATCGTTGGCATCCCAGAAAACGTACAAAAATGCGTGGCGTTGATCAACGAAACCATCGAGAGAGGCAATAAGAACAGAGCGGAGAAACAACAACAACAACAACAACAACAACAGCAACAAGGAGAAGCGCCAGCCGCCGCCGCGACTGAAGACGAGCCCATAGCCGACGCGGATGCCGACGCCCAGCAACAAGAGGAAGGCGGAGCGATGGTCCCAGCAGCCGAAGAGCAACACCAACCGGCTGAATTAGCCGACGCGGATGCTGAAAACGCCGCCCCAGCTCCGGCGCCGACGACGACGGAGACCGAACAACAACAACAACAAGAAACTGACGCCGACTTCTCCAAAATGACCGTCGCGCAACTCAAAGTTGAACTCGAGAAGAGGAACCTCCCGCAAGATGGTCTCAAAGCGGCGCTCATTCAGAGGCTCGAAGAAGCTGCTTGATTTATTATACCATCATCGTCATAAACACATCATTTTTAATTGAAAACAAACTCTCGTTTATATTATGAATACAGAACATCTCGCACACCTTCCAAAAGCAATTTTCAGAAAAAAAAGCGCGCAGTACGCTCTCACGCTTCTCACTCCTTCTTCACCACGATGCGCGCTACTGTGCCTGTTTTAGCTGCGCTCTCGTCGTAAATACATTAAGAGAGGTACTGCGAGGAATACCATGCCTCCCATTTATTACTGTTGCGTGTGGTACTTCATCTTCTGCGGCGGACTCGCGGTCCTTATTCCGTACCTCCCGGTGATATTCCGTCACTGGAATTTATCGCCGTCGCAAATCGGCATCATCGCGGCGTGTAAACCTTTAATAGGATTCGGCATTCAACCAATGTGGGGGCAGATTGCGGATTACACGAAACTGCACAGCAAAATACACGCGTTTTGCTTATTCGCGTCCGCGTGTGGGTACGGAAGTCTTTATTTTCAAAAGAGAGAGTTTGGGAGAATATTAGCGCACGTTTTGGTGACGGAAACGTTCGGCTCGGGTGGCTTTTTCTTGGCGGATAACGCGACGAATTTTATGGTATCGAAACATCTCGAGCGGAATCCGAGAAGTTCGATATCGTACGGGAAGGTGAGGTTGTGGGGTGCCGTAGGATGGGGGTACGTTTTCGCGCCGCTGATGGGATTGGTGTTGACGGAGGAGAAGAACGCGCAGTTCGCGCCATTTTTGGCGTACGTTATTCTGTTTTCGATGGCGAGCGCGATTGCGTTGAGGATGGAGCATCACGAGAAGGAAGTAGCGGACGAAGGAGACGATGCAGAGATTGTGGTGATGAATGACGACGAAGGCGAAAACGAAAGGATGGTGGGTGTCGCGAGTAGCAGTAGTCGTAATCGCGGTGGTGGTGGCCGCGGCGGTAGGGTTGGTGCGGACGGCACTCCTTCGAAAATGAAACGAACTGCCTCGTTCGCCGATTTCAACGACGTCTCCAAGCGCACGTTTCGAATCGTCACCGAACCGAGCGCGTTTTTAGTTTTCCTTTTGTTTTTACTCATGGCGTTGAGTATGGCATTAACGGACACGTATTTATTCTTGCACTTGGAGACGTTAGGAGCGCCTCCAATATTGATGGGTCTCGCGCTTTTCTTCACGTGTGTCGCGGAAGTGCCGGTGTTCTTTCACGAGAAGAAAATTAAAGAGTTTTTAGGTTTAGACCGTTCGATGTTACTTATTCTCGTCGCGTACATCTTTCGACAGTTGGGATACGCGTCTTTGAAATCGTTTGGGAGTCCGTGGTTCGTGTTGCCGTTACAATTACTTCACGGCATCACCTTTGGATTGTATTGGTCCGTAGGCGTTGAATTCTCGCGGTTACTCGCGCCGGAAGATTTACGCGCTGCGGTGATGGGGTTCTTCTCCGGGATGAACTCACTGGGAGCTTTTTTAGGCGCTATTTGTGGTGGACGCGTGTACGATAGAGTTGGTGGGGGAGGCTTGTTCTTCATCGCGGCTGCCGGGAATACGATTTTATCACTCGTCTTTGCGTTGAAGATGGCGTTTGGAAAACGAGTCGTGCCGACAACAAACACGGTCGTCGATAACATCATAGAAATAGATATGAGCGGCTTTGTGAGATTAGAAAGTAGCATGCCGCCCTCGTCTTCTTTGAGCGATGCAGGTGAAAGAGATGACCTTGACATTGATAGGAGTATTGATAGTAGAATCTAGATGTTTAGGTATGTGTAGTACTAGTAGTAGGTTAGGTGAAATTAATTGTTGTTTTGTATATTCTTTTGCTTGCGCTACCATTATGTGTTTTAAAGTACATTTAAGAAAAGGGTCTCCCCGCGCCTGTGTAACCACACGTCGTATCACCCGTTCGTGGTGAAATCGTATTCAATCGTCGGCATCGCGGATTGCATAAACTTCAAAAACACGATTAAATATCTCTCCACGCTCGGTTTTTCTTCCTCCTCCTCCTCCTCCTCTTCTTCTTCTCCATCTCCCCCTCCTCCTGCAGCGGACGTTGTCATCATTTTCACCAACTTTTTCATCACGCTCGCGTGTTTGCACGGATGCACCGAAGCCGAGGAGACGTTCGTGTGCGGATGCGGGTCTATCGTGACTGTCTTTTTCGCGTGATCCGCGCTTATGTCTTCGTATACCAATTTCGGTGGGAGACTGTTTCTTTGCTCGTCGTATCCATTCAACCAAACTCGCGGCGTTTGGTAGTATTTATCCCAGGTGATGGAAACGTCGTATGTTCGCGTGCGCAATAAATCTTCGTTGTTTTTTTCCTTCTTCGGCGCGGCGATGAGAATAGCGTCGTCTTCGTCCACGTCTTCCATGTCTGGAATAGACTCGTCGTCGTCGTCGTCGCCGTCGTTATCATCATCTCTATCATTATCTTCTACGTTCACTCGGCTAATATCCGGAATCTCGTCGACGACGCCGTCCTCCCCCTCCCCGTTCCCGCCTTCTCCGTCGTCGTCGTCGTCTAAATCGTCGTCGTCGCCATCCGCGCGTTGCGACGACGGGGCCTCCTTGTTCCCGGCTTCCACCCACCCCTCGTCTTCTCCGCTCAGTGCGACTTCTTTCCCGCAATACTCCTCCATCGCTTTCGCGCGTTTTCTGCACGGCACGTTCCTCGTCGCTAAGTATTGTTTCTCTTCCGGTAAATATTTCTTCCTCGTTTCTCGAGCGCTGCTTTTTTTCCACTGCCACGTCGGGCACGTTTCGACGAGATAGTCCCCCGCTTTGACGAAATCCTCCGGGGTGAGCGTTCCGTTTTCTAAAAATTGCGACGATCCCGTCGGAACAGACGTGATGGATTCCACCGCGGATTTCACCACGGTGTGCACGGAGTGTCGGATCGAAGGTGGGATGAAGTTTGCCATTTCTACGTTTTGTGCAAAACAAACACCTCGTGCGCTCTTCTTTTACTCTTCTTTTTGTAACTGTAAAAAAAACTTTGGATGATGATTTTGAACTCTCTCTCTCTCTTTCTCTCTCTCTCTCGCCTTTGAAGCGCGCACCAACCACGCGACACTTTTGGTCGAACGAATACTGCGCTCGTTTTTTCTCGTCTTTTAGAGTAAACAACAGAAAGTCGACTGATGACTTTCGTGTGCGTTCGTGTGTTCTGCTCGTTTTTTGAAAGACTATTGTTTAGGGTTTTTGATGGAAAAAAATTCAAAAAAATTCAAAACCCGTCGTCGTTTGACATCCATCCTCAGAAGAGGTGTTTGGTCACGCGCGCATATCATCCTCATTCGAAAGAAGATGACTTCGACCAAAACGACGACGACGACGCCTCTTTTTGGAAAGAGCGGTGTTTCTTTTGTTGTTGGAGCGACGAGAGTGAAGAATTATAATAAGAATATCAACAGAGGAAGAAGACAGACGACGACGAGATGTGCATCCGCCTCCCCCGAAAAGGAAGCATCATCATCTTTAGAGACGACGAGAAGTACTCGCGTGCTTCGACTCTTCCGAACGCCGTTTCTCTCCGAAGAGGCGTGCGAGACGCTCGTCGCGAAAGTCAATCGTAAACTACTTTCCGAATCATCGTCAGGAAATGAAAGTCTGATCATCGGGTCGATCAAAACCGAGCAGTGTTTCAACGTCGAGTTGACGAATTCGTTGTCGGCGGAGAAGATGGCGACGTTGGAGTGGCTCTTACGGGAGACGTACGAACCGGACTTGTTCGGCGAAAAAACGAGTTTATCCGGCGATATCGCACCATCCGTGGTTGAAGTCGGCCCAAGACTGGCGTTTCAATCCGCGTGGAGCACGAACGCGGTGTCGATATGTAATTCCTGCGGCGTTCCCGAGGTGAAACGTTTGGAGAGGAGCCGAAGGTTCGAGTTGTTTCGCGCGGACGGGACGAAGATGGAAAATCAGGAGGTAAAGGTACTGTTCGCGAAAGAAGTGCACGATCGGATGACGGAGTGCGTGTTCGACGAACCGTTGATGAGTTTTTCGTTGGACGCGACGATTCCGGAGGTGTACGAGGTGCCGATTTTAACCGAAGGGAGGAAAGCGTTGGAGAAGGTGGATAAAGAACTCGGCTTGGCGTTTGACGATCAAGATTTTGATTTTTACATGCAACTGTTCGGGGAGGACATCAAGAGGAATCCAACGAACGTGGAATTGTTCGATATGGCGCAATCAAACTCGGAACACTCGAGGCATTGGTTTTTCAGCGGGAAGTTAACCGTGGACGGGGTGCCGATTGAGAAGTCGTTGTTTAAGATGGTGAAAGAGACGATTGAAGGCGCGCCGATGCATAACTCTTCGATTTCGTTTAAAGATAATTCGAGTGCGATTCGAGGGTACGAGTGCACGCCGTTGAGACCAGTGAACGCCGGAGAGAGCACGAGCATGCAACCGAGGAAAGTGGATTACGATTTGTTGTTAACCGCGGAGACGCACAACTTTCCCAGCGGGGTCGCGCCGTATCCAGGCGCGGAAACTGGCACTGGCGGAAGAATTCGCGACACGCACGCGACTGGCGTTGGGTCGACTTTAGTCGCCGGAACCGCCGGGTATGTCGTCGGTAACTTACAAATGCCCGGGAATGAGTTGCCGCACGAAGACAAATCGTTCCAGTACCCGAGCAACTTGGCGTCGCCGTTGCAAATTTTAATCGACGCCTCGAACGGCGCGAGCGATTACGGGAACAAGTTTGGCGAACCGGTTATTGCTGGTTATTGTCGAACGTTCGGAAGCCGTTTACCGAACGGCGAACGACGCGAATATATTAAGCCAATCATGTTTTCCGCCGGTTTCGGTCAAATCGATCACACCAACTTGGAAAAACAAGAAGGCGATTTGGGCATGTTGGTCGTTAAAATCGGTGGTCCGGCGTATAGAATCGGCATGGGCGGCGGTGCTGCGTCCTCTAAAGCCGGCGGCGAAGACGAAGCGAACGCGAGCTTGGATTTCAACGCCGTCCAAAGAGGCGACGCGGAAATGAGTAACAAGTTGAACCGCGTGGTGAAAGCGTGCGTGGAGTTGATGGACAAGAACCCAATTTTGAGCATTCACGATCAAGGTGCCGGCGGGAACTGTAACGTCGTCAAGGAGTTGATCTACCCGAAAGGTGGAGAGATTAACATTCGCGCGGTGAAACTTGGCGACGAGACCATGTCCGTCCTCGAAATTTGGGGCGCCGAGTACCAAGAAAACTCCGCCATGCTCATCAAACCAGAATCGTTACCGATCATCGAAAAGGTTTGTGCGAGAGAGCGATGCCCATTTAGCGTGCTCGGATCTATAAACGGCAGTGGTCGCGTGACGTTGAAAGATCCGTTGGCTAAGCCTGGTACGGTTGGCGAGTTCCCGGAAGATTTGGATTTAGAAAAGGTCTTGGGCGACGTGCCGAAGAAAAAGTACGATTTGAAGAGAGCGCCGCCGTCGGTGAAACCGTTGACGATCACGGATTCGCCAAAAGACGTTCTCGGTCGCGTGTTGAAGTTACCGTCCGTGTGCTCGAAACGCTTTTTAACCACAAAAGTCGATCGTTCAGTTACTGGCTTAATCGTCCAACAACAGTGCGCCGGAGAATTGCAAATCCCGGTGAACGACTGCGCTGTGATTTCGCAAACGCACTTTGGCAAGACTGGTGGTGCGACGAGTATTGGCGAAGCGCCGATCAAGGGTTTAATCGATCCGAGAGCGATGGCGAGAGTCACGTTAGGGGAATCCTTGACTAACTTGGCGTTCGCCAACACCACCGGTTTGAAAGATATCAAGTATTCCGGAAACTGGATGTACGCTGCGAAATTGGACGGGGAAGGCGCGCACATGTACGACGCGTGCGATGCGTTGAAAGATACGATGATTCAACTCGGCGTTGCCATTGATGGTGGCAAGGATTCCTTGTCCATGGCGGCTAGAGCGGGTGGTGAAGTTGTCAAAACGCCCGGAACTTTGGTCATGTCTTCGTACGTCACCGTCCCAGACGTGACCAAATGCGTCACCGCCGACGCTAAGTTGCCAGGTTCCGGTAAATTGGTTTTAGTCGAATACGGGTCTAAAGATGGCTCGAAGAGACGATTGGGTGCTTCAGCCATGGCGCAAGCGTACGACCAAGTCGGCGACGACGTTCCGGACATGGACGATATCGAGACGTTTAGAAACGCGTGGGAGACGACGCAACGGCTCGTCGAGGACGGTAAAATTTCCGCCGGTCACGACGTTTCTGATGGTGGACCAGTTGTTTCCGTGTTGGAAATGGCCTTTCCATCCACCACGGCTGGCGTGGACGTCGAGCTCCCCGGCCCAGACGCCAACGCGGCGTTGTTCGCGGAAGAGTTGTCCGTCGTCTTGGAAGTCTCCCCGGAGAACGAACAACACGTCTTGCAAGCGTACGCCGGGAAAAACGTCACGGCGAGAACTATCGGCTCGGTCACCAACGATGGGAAAGTTTCCATCAAGCACAACGGCGCGATTGTCATCGACGACACCACGGCCAACTTACGAGATGCGTGGGAACACACCTCGTTTGAACTCGAAAAATTACAATCCTCGAACAAAACAGTCGCGATGGAGAAAGCCGGCTTGCGCAACCGCAAAGCGCCGACGTGGAAGCTCACGTACGATTTAAAACCAACCGATCCGGCGAAACTTTCGCGAACGAATAAAGCGAAAGTTGCGATCGTCCGTGAAGAGGGTTCCAACGGCGACCGCGAAATGGCTGCCGCGGTTTACTCCGCCGGCATGGACCCGTGGGACGTGACCATGTCCGATTTGCTCACCGGTAAAACCAACTTGAGCGATTTCCGAGGTCTCGTTTTCGTCGGTGGCTTCTCCTACGCGGACGTGTTAGATTCCGCCAAGGGTTGGGCCGGTGGTATTCGATTTAACGAAAACTTAAAGAATCAGTTCAAAGAATTTTACGAACGAAAAGACACGTTTTCTTTGGGCGTATGCAACGGATGCCAGTTGATGGCTTTGTTAGGATTCATCCCGTCTCAAACCGGCAAGGTTGCGGAAACTCCTGACGCAAAACAACCGAGATTTATTCACAACGACTCGGGTAGATTTGAAAGCCGATTTGTGACGGTTGGTATCGATTCAAACACCCCGTCCATTATGCTTAAAGATATGGGTGGGTCGCGAATGGGAGTCTGGTGCGCGCACGGCGAAGGTAAAGCGCACTTCCCAGACTCGAGCGTCATTTCCGAACTCTCCAAATCCGGTCAGTGCGCGGTGCGATACGTCGATAGCGCCGGAAAACCAACCACGGAATATCCGTTGAATCCGAACGGGTCTCCAGAAGGTATCGCAGGTTTGTGCTCAAAAGATGGCCGACACTTGGCGATGATGCCGCACCCGGAGCGCGCGTTTTTGGGATGGCAGTTGCCCTGGTCGCCGAAAGACGCAAACGTTCAAGACGTCGGGCCGTGGTTGAAGATGTTCCAGAACGCCGCCGATTGGTGCGATGCGAACTAATAATAATAAAGAAGAACAACAAAACGGTTTAAAATAAGTGAGAGTAATAATTGAGAAGAAAAAGAGAAAGAGAGAGAGAGAAAGAGGGAGAAAGAAAAGTGTGAACACGCGTAGCCAAAGCGTACGTATAGAGTAATTTATTTCATACGAATATATAAATAATGTGTGACTATCATCATGATCGTCTCTTCTATCGTTTCCCCACTTTGCTGCATTACGGAGGTAACGCGTTCAAGAACGACATCTTATTCTCTCCCCTCTTCTTCTTCGTCGTAGTTCCGAAACCTGACGGCGAATCGACTTCGTCCTCGTCGTCATCTCCGAAAAATACTCGATCGAGTGCGTTTTGCATGGACCCTTCCCCGTCCAACTCCTTGTCTTCGTCCGAAGAAGACAAGGCGTCTGGATGATCGGAGACGACCAAAACGGGCGTTCGAAAAACTTGACCTTGATCGCTTTCGTCGTCCACGCACAGAGCTGCCGCTGGCGTTTGACCGCCGCTCTTGGAAGTCGTCCCAGATGAGACTTCCGAAGTGCTGCTTTTATTCGTATTCTTACCTCCTGAATTTGGGACTGCGTTTAAACCGGAGTGCGAATATAAAGCCGCGGTGGCCGCAAACATCGCAGCCGCTTTGGCCGTCTCCGTGACTTCATCCTTGTTTTGAGCTGCATTTTTTCTCGCGATCGACGCCGCGAGACTATTGTTGTGAGTGCTATCATCGTTATCATTAGCTACTGATGCTGCTGCTGAGGAAGAAATATTCGCCGTCCGCAACTTTTCCAAAGCCGCGTTGTACTGATCGTCCAAATCTAATATGTCGTGTAAGGACTGCGTTTCGGTACGACCCCGACCTCGACCGTCGTCGTCATCGTCTTCTTCGTCTTCTTCGTCTTCGTCCTGCGCGTTGAATAAAGTTTGCACGCCGGACCCGTACGTCGCGCCGCCACTACTCGCTAACGACTTCACCGTGACCGCGTCATCGTCTTCATCCCCTTCCTCGTCTTCCTCCTCTTCCAGCTTATCTAACCTCGTAAACTCCTCCCTGGCCATCCGCGCCGCTCGCACCAATAACGCGCAATCTTCTTTCGCTTCTTTCAGTGCCATCTTTAACTTTGCGTTCTCTCGTTCCGCCGCGTCTGCGCGCGCTTGAAGTAACGCGTCTCTCAGTTGTTCTCCTCCTCCGGAACCTTCTTCCTCCCGTTTCGCTTTCGACGCCGCCGCCCTGAGCGTCAAATACTCCTTCGCGAGTGCTTTCACTCGAGCTTTCATACTTCTCGCCCGTTCGGCGACACCACGCATCGTCTCCCTTCCGTTGTCGTCCTCGGAATCGTACTCGTTCTTTTTTATCGTCGAAATCGAAATTTGCGTGGAAATCATCGCGTCGATCACATCGCTCGCGTCCGCGATGATTTCTCCGAATCGATCGAACAGAAGTCCTTCCTCGTCCGTCATCTTTGGATGTTAAATGCGTTTTAGTCGTCTCTTCCTCTCTCTCTCGAGTACTCTTCCTCGCCAGACTTCAAACGCGCTCTCGAAAAGACAGACAGACGCGCGATCAAAGAGAGAGAGAGAGATCGACGAGCGGGAGTTTTAACAACAACACCAACACCTTGATGCCCGTTGGGAAAAAGCGTCAAAATATCTTCACACGAAGCGGATTGGATTTGGACGACGTCTTCTTCACTCTCGGGCGCTCCTGGTGCGCTCTTTTCTGGTGACACACGCACACACACACACACACACACACACGAGAGAGAGAGAGAGAGAGAGAGAGAGAGAGAGAGAGAGAGGAGAAGGATCTCGCGAGTCGTACGGGGAGAGGAGTAAATAATGAGTTTATTGTAGTGCGTTGAGAGTCTCTTTATTCTTAATTGGGTAAACCTTAAATACTTACCAGAGAAGAGTTTTAAAGCGGTAGTAGAGGTTTAATATCATAATATACTATACCTTTCTTTCTTTCTTTCTGTGCGTGTGTGTGTTTATATTCTCACTTCTCGTCGTAGTGTGTAATAAGCATATAAACTTCTCTCTCTCTCTCTCTCTTTCATCAAACTCGTTATTACGCTCAACGTTTTTATACAATGGTGTTGTTGTTGTTGTTATTACGCATGCGAAAACATTTAATTTACGGCAAACCGGCGTTTCTCCACGCCCCGTAGCCACCTTTTAAGACGAAGACTTTGTTGAACCCTTTGTTTTTCAACGCTTTGGCGAACCCTTTGCTGTTGCCGCCGACGATGATGTACTTCTTTCCCTTACCGACGCCGTTCATGGCGCTTACTTTCAACGCGGTAACTTCGACCGATTCGCCTTTGGCGTCCACCTCTAAAACTCTCCCTTTCGGCGGGTTTGGCCCGGATTTCGCTTTGTCATTTTCCGATCGCAAGTCGATGATATTGGTGTTACCAGACAGGACCATTTCGTACGCTTCCAACGCGCCAACGTCGCCGGCGTAGCCTCTCGCCGCGCCGGCGAAGACGCCCAAGACGCCCGGCAAGATCAAGTACGCGACGTACGCGCCGATCGCCAACAAACCGAGCTCTCCGGCCGAAGCCGTGGACACGTACTCCAACGCTTGCTTCCCAATCGGCAACGCCGCATCCACCGCGCTCTTACCGGTCGTCTCGACCACGGAAACAACCGGCGCGACGTCCACGCCTTGCTGCTTCAACGCGCCCGACGCTTGCGTCACCACCCCGCTCGCGCCCGTGGAGGCTTTGCTAATCACATCCGCCGCGACCGGAGCCACGTATTTGTTCGCTAACCCACCAGCCGCTTCCCCTAACGGTTTCGCCGCTTCAAACGCGCGCTCCGCGTACGGCGTCACCACCGGGACTGCTTCGTCGTACGCCTCTTTCACTTGCTTCGCCACTTCCACGGTTTGCGAGACGCCACTGGCGACGGTTTCCGAGGCTGCATCCACGGCGTCTAAGAACCCGGCGAGCTTTTCCGTCAACTCGGACGCACTCGCTGGTAAAGGAGTCGCGGCTAACAACAAAGAAGTGGAGGCGATTCCCAAGAACTGTTGTTGTTGTTGTTGTTGTTGCTTTTGCTCCTTCTTCTTCGAAGAAGAAGAAGAAGAAGCAGATGCCTTCGTTGTTTTGCGGGAAATGGCCGATGATCGAACCGTCGTCGTCGTCGAAGATTTCTTCGTAAAAACAGAAGAAGTGCGAGAAAACATCGCGCTCATCGTCGCGGAAGAAGAAGCCATCGTGGTATTCACGCTCACTTAGTATGTAACGTAAACGCGCGAGAAGAACAGATCGTCGTCTGTGTATGTGTGTGCGTGAGATATTTATGTGTGAACAGATGAGAGAAAACGCGAGAAGGTTTTTAAAAAAGATTACATGGCCAATAGAAAGCGTTCAGAGTCACTCGTTTTCATTTGATTGGAAGACACATCGGCGGATTATTTGAGATCTCAAATTCTTTGCCACACGCTTTTTGTTGCTTTCCGCTTTTTTTTTTTTTCCCTTTTAGGGTTTTGGGGTTTAGGGTTTTTTTTTTTTCCCTCTCTCTTTCCTCTTTTTCTTTTTTGCTCTCTTTTTGGTGTTTTTGGTGTTTTTTTCATTTTTTCAAAAAAGACACAAAACGCCAATTTTTTTCCTTTGTGTTCACATCTCATTCAACATCTTAGTAGTAGTTCATCTGGCGGGTTGACGAAATTGATATTAGACGATTAATAGTAGAAAGAAGCAAAAAGAGAAGCGAAAGAAATACACAATACATACAATATATATTACACGCGCGAACAACAACAACATTATACAAAGAATTTAAAGAATATTAAGAAGAAGAAGGGGAGAAGAACAGATCGCGAGAGTTTCGATAACACGCCTCCGCGACGTCTTCGTAGGACGTTTCTTTACATCCGGCGACGATTTCGCACACCGTCGCGATTTGACACGGTTCGCTGCGGTCTTTAATCATCGAGCCTTTTTGCCATGTTTTCGGTTTCACCGATGTGCCGAACAGAGTCTGGATTCGATTACTGTTTTCTCCTCCTTCCAAAAATGTGTTCCCAAAGTGCGTTTTTTTGACGGCGCACCACGGCGCGTCCGTTTCCAAGAGCATGCGATTGAGTGGGATGGATTGGACCACGTTTACGTTCTCTTCCGTTTTCAGCGAACACCCGTTGACGCCGATATATATCTTATCGTCCAGCGCTAACAACTCTTCGAATTCTTCTCGAGTTCCCGTGAACGAGTGCACGACGGCTCCTTTTCTCAAGTGCTTTACGTTCCTCTTCAAAATCTCGTAAAAATCCTCCCTCGAGTTTCTCGAGTGCAAAAACAAAGGCAAATCAAACTCCTTCGCCAACTCGAATTGAAATTGAAAATACTTCTTCTGCGTCTCTTTCTCGCAGAAATGCAACCGATCGTAATCTAATCCGCACTCGCCAATCGCTTTAACGACGTCCGCGTTCTCTCGAACGACCGTTTTCAGCGCTTCTAAATACCGTTCGGGCGAGCCGTCGTACTTTTCCTCAAACTCGTCGCACCTGGTCGGATGCACGCCGACCGTGCTGTACATCTTCGGAAACACCCCTTCGCTACCATCCTCATCCTCCTCCCCTTCTTCTCGGTCATCATTTGATATACTATTACTACTCTTCCTAAAACTCTTTTCGTTCCACATCCGACACTTGCTCGCCGCCGCTTTCGCCTCCTCCAAAGTTCCCGCGGTGACTAAAATCTCCCTCACGCCCACTCGTTTCGCTCGCTCCAAAACGTCCTCCGAATCCTCCGGATGCGACTGCACTTGCGAGCCGAAGTAAAAACCGTCGAACGTCGAGGGTGAGGCGGAGACTAAATTCGCCCCGATGTCGCAAAACTTCACATCGGGCATTTTGATGTTTTTGTTGTTCACGTTGTTCACAGAAGAACGAGCAGCGGACGACGACAGAAACGACAGAAACGACGACCTCGTGCGGGAGCAACACCTCTTCTTCAGAGGGGAAGCGCGACAAAAACGAGCAGCGGCAGTGACAACGCGCGGAGGAAGTCCTGCTCGCATGTGAGATAAAAAATGAAGAGAAAAAGTCTTATACGTATAGGGGAGTTTTATAGTTAAAAGGGGAAATGCAATTTAAGCAACGTGTCTCTCTCTCTTTCTCTCTCTTTAATCTAAGAACGAGTTATCTTCTCATTGCCTCTTGACTTGTTCGTATTGAACGTATTGAACGTATTGTTCGTCCGTTGGTTCTGGACACCCTTTTTCGAGCAAGTAGTTTTCGCACTCGGGGTGCTTGAAGTAACGAGCCTCGGCGATGTATTCCCAGACGTTACGAGGCGCTTTCGCCTCTTCGACTAAGTATTTGAGGCAATCGAGGCGGCCGTTCCTTGCAGCGGTTGCCACGCAATAATTGAGGTTCAAATTATGACTGAGGGCCAAATCATTCAATATCTCTCTTTCTTCAACAAGATATTTCAAGATGTCCACGTGACCACTGCATGCTGCTTGCATTGCCACTTTTGCTTCCATATCTCTCGAAGGTTTCACTTTGTCGACAAGAAATCGAAGACAGTCGAGGTGTCCTTCTACAGCAACTTGTTCAAACGACTTTTTCTCATCACACGGGCAATTATTAGAGAAGCAGTACTTCAGCATCTCGAGATTACCTATAAGTGCTGCCACAGTAATCGTCTTTTCATCCCATTCGCACTGTTTCACTTCTCTCGCCCACTTGAGCAACTCGAGTTTGTTCGTTTGAGCAACTCCCGAGCAAAACGAGGCTTGGTCTATCACATATCCTTCGTTATCTTTCGCTCCCCAGCGTATGTCATTCCACAACCATTCCAAAGTCGAAACGGATGTAAATTCGTAAACAAATACATGTAATCTCGATACGTTTACCCCGGCATACTTAAGCACATCCTGACTCTCACCATTCACCTTTGCAAAGAAAAACCGATCCGTCTCGGTCAATTTCGAAATCACATGCGATACAAAAATATCCTTATGATGCACCACCAAACCGTTCCAAAGAGGCGACGACGAAGAGAGCGAGAGATTCCCCAGTTTCTCCGGTAATGCATTTCCCGCCTCCTTTTCACCCTCGTCCTCGTCTTCGGAAGAAGAAGAAGACGAGTACTTCAGCTGATCCCACTTGGAATAATCAATCACCATTTGCACATGCGCGAGACTTTTTTTTAAGCAAAAATTGAACAAAGAAACGTTTTTTACACCAAACTGCCGCAGAAACAAAACGACCACGAAAAGAAAAAACAGAGAAACACATACTATAAATATGGACGCTGTGTTCGGGTATTTCGGCGGCGGTTCCTCCGCGCAGTCGAAGAAAAACAAAAGGCTGCAACAACAACAAAACGAGCGATCGTCGTTACCGTCTTTACGTCAAGGGCACCAGAAATCGTTGTCGTTTGGCGTTGACGATGATTTTGATGATGATGACGAAGATGAGGATGATGATGAGATTGAAAGGAGTAGCGA
>JACLAB010007098.1_pt1 | contig 97437 bp, 89 predicted proteins | sample 8027921 | NCBI WGS metagenome assembly JACLAB01 (sample SAMN15725117, study PRJNA655200) | protist metagenome | isolation source: fluorescence activated cell sorting (FACS) single amplified genomes of... | place: USA: West Boothbay Harbor, Gulf of Maine | collected 2000-07-19 | reverse complement strand
AGACCACGGAGTTCCATGTTCTTATCGTTGAAGAAGGTTGCAGACCATGTATCGAAGGTGCGATCACCTGCGATTTTGACTGTTCTACCACGGAAAGGAACTTCAATAACACCCAAGTTAGAACCTGGAAGTGCTGCTGACTTACAAAGAATATTTGAAAGATCAGTTCCTAGTGCTGCGGATGAACCACCTAATTCATCTGGGAATTTGATGTCAACCAAGAACATATTGGGCTTGACACCTTGCCCAATTGTCTGAAGAAATTGACTTACGTTTGACGTTGCCATTGTTGTTTACCTCGTTATGTTTTATCTAGTATCGATCAACCTCTACCGACTACTTCCTCAAAGGAAACACCCGTCTTCGTAGCAGTCACTGTGACAGTTACGTAGTTAATAGAGCGGGTGGGCTTGAGGTATAGTTCAGCAACGAATTCGTTCCTGTCGATAACTTCAGGGGTGTTGTTTGTTCCATCGCAAACAACTAGATAATCTGTTACACCTCTGCGTGCTTGAACCTCGGAAAGATACGAAGCGATAGCAGAATTAAAATTAGAACGTGTTACAGCATCGTTCTGCTCAAAGATTACGCTTTCTGCAAGAGCTCTTGCTCTCTTCTCAACATTAAGAAAGAGACGGCGAACGTTGATACGATCGAATGCAGAAGGTGAAGCAAGACCAGTCTTATCTCCAAAGAGAACAGGACCAGAACCAGGGAATGAAACGATTGGGTTGATTCTATTTGTATAGAGATCATCTCGTTGTGCTTTATTGGGATTGAATGCCAACTTAACAACGTTTTGCAAACCACCACGGTTTAGACCTGCTGGTGAGAACCAGTCATCTAAAACTGCAGAAGTTGAAACACACAAACCAGCAACATCACCATTACAACCAACATAACGATACTTGTCGTTAAAGCGGTCATATGTATACTTAACACCACTGTCTAGAACAACATAGGAACTAGAACCAATGTTTTCAAAGAACTCTAGTGTATTTGCTAGTTGTTGTGCTGGAGTTAATGCACTGCCACCAGAAGTTGCAATTTGAGCACCCGTCCATGGTGAGATGAATGCAACACAATCTTTTCTGCTATTGGCAACAGCAGCAACAGAAGATGCTTTAGCAATCGTATCTGTTTCATTAGCGCCATCGCCACCCATAAGAACAAAATCAACTTCCGTTGCTTCTGTATCTAAGAATAGATCGTATGCAGCACCAACTTCGCCAGCAGTATATGCATAGTCGTCAGTACCACCAGAAAGAGCTCCACCTGCAGTAGGTAGAATTCTTGCTAATACTAATGGAGCTATCTCAGTAGCACCATAAGAAGCAGCAGTAGCACCAGGATCTTCTCCGGCGGTTGTAACTTCAGTTGCGCTTAGAGCAGCACCAGCGTAGATATAACCAGAATACTCATTTGCATAATCCTTCCAGTAAGTTGAATTACCTTCGGGAGACTTACCATCAGTAAGTTTGGAGAGATATGTCATTCTCTCAAGAACTGTATTAGTTGCAGTATCAATTACAGCAACATGCACTTCGTCATACGATAAGAAACGCTCAGCTGCGTATGCGGAAGTTCCAGGACGAGGAGCAATTGATTTGAATGTCAAACCAGTTGAACCGATTGTTCTTGCATTCCAATCAGATGCTGAATATACAACAGCAGTATCTCCTGCAGCAGGAGTTGGAGCAGCACTTCCTTTAATAATTCTGAAACTGTTAGCACCATTTAGTTCATAAACTTCGTGTGCTACAGCAGCGTCGTCAGTGTATGTGCCACCGACTGCTAGACCATGACCGGTTTTGTTGATGGTGTAATCGGGACCTCTGTCTACGATAACAACACTAATGTTGTTTCCATCTGCACCTGCATCTCTAGCAGCAAATTTTTCTGAAGTTACTCCAGAATCAAATGCATCCTTATCAGCGATAAGAACACCAGTGCCAGATTCTGTTGCGTTTACAACTGCAGTTGCTGCACGAACAACTGATAGTCTTCCACCATAACGGAGGAATTCTGAAGCGACCAACCAATCAGCGGCATTAGCCTCAGATGGTGCTCCAAATGTGTCGATTAGTTCCCTTTCGGTACTAACGTTTGTAATTTTGCCTACGGGTCCTTTGCGGAATGAGGAAGCAATAGCGCCAGTAATAGCTACATCGCCTACAACAACTGCATTGGACAAATCACTCTCTCTAATAACAACACCAGGCGAGACTTGACTTGCCATGTTTATACCTCTTAGATATCAAATTTATCTAAATCTATTTAGATTTTTGAATGCTTCACTTGTGGTGAACTATGCATGAACTACCAGTCAGGGTAAATGTCTGGTCGGAATCTAGGGACAGGATCGTATGGTATATCTGGTTTATCTTTACTTTTTTTCCTAGACTCCATCACTCTCTTGACAGTACACTCCTTGCATTCATATGCATATGCTGACGGGTGTCCTTTCTTGGTTTTTCTTGTGAGGTAAAAATCTTCTATAAGATCTTTTTTAATGCCACATGATTTACATTTTCTTTCTTTAAACAGTAAATGTTCTAATGAAAATTGATCTTCGATATTCATCAGTAGTTCCACATATATCCAACTTCCTCTTGCTTGTCTCCATACTCCCAAAGATTACCATCCCCATCAATGTAAGTATCATCACCCATACCATCATCAAGAAAACCGAAGGGAGCCATATCCTGTTCTATCTGATTACGTTGCTCATCGTAAATTCTTCTTCTAATGTCCTGATCGGTCATCTCCTTAAAGTATTCTTGCATGACTAACCATGCGAAGAGAACCATACACATTACAAGGTCATCATGGTATCCTTCATCTGCTTCCCATGCTTGCTTCTTCTGTACGAACGTAGTAAGTTCTTGGAAGATCTGGAAGTCATTGAATATTAATTTATCTTCTTCAATAATAGCTTTAAGATTAGAGCAACCGATCTTCTTGACCGTTACACTCATCTTGACACCTAGTTGTGTTTTTGTTCCTGAGAATCCTTGCCCCACGACTTGACCTGCTCTACCACGCATCGCACACATAAGTACGTTAGGATATTCAAGATCATAATTGAGAGTAGCAGCAATAGAATCGCCAATGTCATTTACTTCCACCAAAACGTATGGGTTGTTGTATTCTTTACAAATTTGAAAAATTACTGAGGGAAACAGTATAGGTTTAATCTCATTATTTCTGTACTTCGCAACGATCTTATACGGCATCGTGGTGATATCAAACACGAGGAAAGCAGAATAGTCGCCACCAATTCCTCTGGCAACATCAACAGTAATAATATATTCGTGATCCTTTTCGACTCTCTCATAGATATCAAGTCCAGCATTTGATTTAATTGGGTCTGCGAAAGGGATAGTTTGTAGTTTTGCCGGACTAATTAAAGTATCAGCAGATCCAAGGAAGTCGCATTCAAACTCTTGTGCGAACTGTCTTGGAGATGTGTTCTTAATTGTCTCTTCTTTCCACTTAGCATCTCTGCCAGGAACTTGAGACCAGTGAACTTCGTTTGTAGTATAATCATTCTTACCTCTCCTAGCATCCTCCCACATCTTATAGAAGTGATTCATGCCATTAGGCGTTGAGATAATAATTACCTTCGTTGATTTACCAGAAGTAATAGTAGGATAAACAGAGGCAAAGAATTGCTCCGCAACATGGTTTGGAACGAAGGCGAACTCATCGAGGAAGAGAATGTTAAACGACATGCCTCGGACAGCACTTGCAGATGTAGAAGCTGCCAATATCTTACTGCCATTCTCTAACTCCACATTACCTTTGTTCCATACCAATACACCATGCTGCATCCACTTTGGCAGATTCTCATAGGCAAGTTGTAATCTTCCTAGTAGTTCCCTAGCGGTAGATGCCTTGTTTGCAAGAATACCAATATTAACACTATCATAGAAAATTGCGTAATAAAGAAGATAAGCGACAACAGTAGTAGACTTCCCTGTTTGTCTTGGGAGCTTTGCGATGTTGAATCTTGTCTCATGAAAATCACTCAAAATCTTTTTTTGAAAATCATACATCTCAAAAGGCACCAAACCTTCGTCAAGAGAGATAATTTTTATATAGTTCATCGCAAAGTAGATGGGATCATTCTTACACTTGATCCACTCATCAATCTGCTTCTTTGTAAATTGTATTGGGGTCCCTGCCTTTTTCAGGTTGGGATTACCCAAATATACATCAGTACCACTTGCCAAAACAAAAACCTAGTTCACCACTAGTATTTATAGATCTCCAAATTTATCATTCAATTCATTGATAGAATTTTTTTTTCCTTTAATCATACCATCAATATATCCTGCACGATACTCCCAAGTAGTTCCACCATCTTTTCCTTTTGATGGATTGATACATTGCTCGTTTCCATAATTATTACAAACAAGACCAGCAAGGTCTAATTCACTTCTGTCGTATGATGCAGCTGTGCCACTAAACACATGTTTGCCGTTGATCCAAATAGCACCACATTTAGGACATTCTTTTCTCTCAAGTTTGAGATCCGACAGTTCCTTATCGTTGGTCATTTTTTAATTCCTTTACTAGTTTGTTAAAGTTTGGTAGATCCTTTATGAGTTGTTGTTCTAATTTACGTCTCATCAAAAACATTCTAAACTGAACCCATTGCCATCGAATCATAAGATCTACGTAAGCAAATAACCGCATGGTTGATTCCATGCCAGCATATGCTACCATGAGTATAATGACAGTAAAACTTAAATAGATACCAAGCATGATAATATTCCACTACAAACATTATAGATGTATGTAGTGAAAAATATTGTATCGTTTGGCTACATTTTTATAAGTGTTGGTTTACACATCCTCCACTAGTGTTCCATGTGCTCTACGAATTTCTTTCAATGCCTCTAGATTCATATCCTTAGTGCCTCCATCATACGCATGAGCATATCCTTCAGCAATCATTTGTTCGTTGAGGGACACACTGTCGTCCCCAATGTATAACCAACCAAGAAGACGGCCATATTTGCCGACGCCACCAACAAGTTCAGTCCTAACAGACAACTCATCATCACCAGCCAAAGTGCCTTCGAGTTTCTCTTTGAGCCAGTTGGTTGCGTCGATTCCAAGTGCTTTCTCCTCTAGGTTTCTTGTTCTTTTCTCTGGCGTATCAACTCCTGCAACTCTAACTCTTTCTTTCTTGTATAAATCAAACCCAAGATCAATGGTGACATCAATAGTATCCCCGTCAAGAACACGATTGATCTCCGTCACTCGGAAGTTGTAGCAGCTCTTTCTGCTTGGGGGTGTCAGTCCTGCCATTTTCTAACTCATCAAATGCTATTCCTAGTATATAGTAGATACAATAGAATGCTCCTGCGACAGCAAGGAATACCATAAAGATCACTGACCACACAGGGTCGGTAACGTTATCGAGAGGACGCAATAATAAATTCATTTCTTAACAGGCCAAGTAAGTTCCATTCCTATTGTAAGTAGTAGCACAAAAGCAAATACAAATATTCCACTCATCATAATCTATTACCACTCTTTGAAGATGGTATTAGTTGGTATGCCATCTTATCTCTCAACTTATTTACACGTTCTTCATCATATTGCTGAAAGTTTCCCCGCTTCTCAACTTTTTTATAATAGTGTAATGCATTGAGGATAATTGCATAGTCCTCCATAGTAAGTTCAAAGTTCATAATTGATTAAATCTATAGTCCAACATGATTCTGTATAAAGAATCTCTCATATACCATAAATGTTCTTGTTCTTCGTATGGTCTAGCAGGAGCACCTGGCCAATACTTAATAGTTTCTTGTACAGAATGGTGTAATAAACGTATATCTTCTATAGTTAAATTTATACTGTAGTCCGGTTCGTTATCTTTCATGGATTTCTTGGATCGATTCCTAAATTTTTTAAGTATTCAATCCACCAGTCAGCATCTTTAATGTATTTCCAATTGGGAACTGGTTTATTTTGTTCTAGAACATAGTATTGATGGAGAGCATCATCGATAATCTGTGCGGTCTCCATATTCTTCTTCCTCTTCATCAACGTCTGCATATGCATTGTCCAAGAAGGGTCCTCGTTTTCGTGAAGATTCTTTTCCGACATAGGAGTTTTCTTCTTTAACAGCAGATACCCACACTGCAAATTTCATTACTATAAAAATAATAACCAGCGGTGTGAAGCAACCAATTATAATAATTGGGTTCATTTATATTTCCTCGTAAAAGGTTCCCAGTGTTCCCAATGATATTTATGAACTGCCCACATTCCTATGACAGGAACAAATACTAAAATGGTTGAGAGAAATCCTATTCCATATGGGTTGTTTAATACAACACCACAGAATCTAGCAAACTGTAACATCATTCTTGAAAAACCGATAAGATGAATAAAAATAATCCGAAGAAACAAACTAATCCAATTAAAATAAAAGGAATGTAATCAGGTAGGGTATGCATGACTCAACCCCCAGATAACAAAGATTGCAATTGAAGAAAGTATAATTGATGCAGAAATGGTAGTGTGTTTCATTGGTTTCTATTTTTCCAGAGTTCTAAAAAATACCGATCTACTTGATACAAATTTTCAAAAGGTGGTTGCTCTTCAATCTTGGACCAGTTATCACAAAGTTTTCTCATCTCAGGTCTAATACCAGATGGTGTAAACATTCTAGCAAATGATGACATAGCAAACGCATGTCTCATCTTAATGCGCTGTTCCATTTCCGTCATACTTTACCAGTCCCTATGGATCCAACCATAATCTTGAGGATACATTACATAATCACATTTGGTAGTGGAATGTCTATATCCCATTGAGATAGCATCGAAGATTGTGCGGCATGTATCGACTGCATACTTTCCACCAGTAACCACAAGACCGTATCCACTGTCCAAACCAGACATACCACCAGAAGTGCCACAGTCAATATACGCGATGCCCAATTTTGTAAGACGCTCGGATCTTTTCCAACTGTCCTTAAAACTGCTATTGCCATGATCAATAATAATATCTCCATCACTAAGTAATGGTAATAGATCATCGATAGTATCCTCTACTAGTTCTGTGGGGATAGCAAGTTGAAAGATGCCAGGAATTTTACCAGCACTAGTGTATTGCTTGCCATCAGATTTAACTGCCTGAATAAGATACTTTAATGAAGTTACACACCCACTAATATATCCTGCTTCATATTGTTCACATGCTTTCTTGTAGTTATTTCTATATCCCCAAACCACATTCCCTGCTTTGATCATACGGCGAGAAATACTCTCACCCATACTACCAAGACCTATCATTCCAACTTTCATTTAATTAACTCAATTTACGTGAACAACACCAGTCATACCTGCGCCCTGGTGAGGACCACAGAAGAAGTTATAGTCTCCTGCGTCAGCAAATACAACATCTTGTGTTTCTCCAGGAGCAAACAATAGTGCTTCTCTTGAGAGATCAGGACGTGCCTCAACAATAATATTGTGAGGAGGTAGTGCTTCATTAATAAAGTGAACTGTGTCACCAGCAGAGATTGTAATCTCATTAGGTTCAAATACTAGGTTGCCACCGGCACCCATTGATACATCCACTGCCCACACCGGAGCAGCAAAAAATAACACAACCAGAAACGTGATTAGAGCTTTCATTTTGATACAGAATATTGTTCTTTGTAAGTGTTGAGTTTATTGATTAGATCATTATACTCGTCCCACATGTATTCAGAACCTGTCTTCTCTTGGTAGAGACGGCAAGCATTGATTAGACGTGTGATGTCGCTGTCGTTTAAACGCATTGTCATATCAGAACTCATAATATAATTATAGATTATGTGAGTAAAATTGCTCTATTTTAACATTCTTTTCACAAGTTTGTCAGCAATTCCACGCACGGAGTGATTTGTTGATTCTGCTGTCCTTATCGTTAGCAGTTTTTTTGCTGGTTAATTTCTTTTTCATGCCCTTCATTCGAGCACAGAATGATTTCCTACGGGGGTTTCCAACCTTTTTGCTTGGTGCTTTGAGGTCAGATCCTGGATTTTCTTTTTCATAAGACTTTCGTCCTTTTTCGTTGAGTCCTCCAGATTTTTTCTTTCCTTCTTTTCTGGTCCAGGCTGCTTCGTTGATGTCAATACGTAGTTGTTTAAAGGACTTCATATTTATACCTAGTTGTCTACAAGAATTACATTGAAGGTTGAACTAATAATTGTTCCGCCACCATCAAATGCTTGGACTTCAATGTCAGTTTTTTCAACAAACTTTAATGGAATAGAATAGTTCTTTACATGAAAACCACCTGATACTGACATAGTATCACTCGTAGTCATAACAAATCCATTGAAAGGTAATCTAGTTCTCAAGAAAGCAGAGCTCGAAGTATTGTAATTACCATTACCAATAGTCCATTGTGTCAAATAAGCAGTTTTACCAGCAGGAACTGTATACAATGCTAACATTGTTTGTCCATAACCAATAAAATTAGAACCAGTTCCATCACCACCAATGTCTGCTAATACTGTTCCAGCACCACTAGCTTGAGTGCTGATGATAAGATTTCCTGTATTATACCCAGTAGATCCAGCATCGGTAATAAATGCTCGGTATGCTCTTAAGAAAGTGGCAGTAGATCCAGCACCATTGACTGTTAGTTCTTCTGAAAGAATATTCCAATTTTCATCCAGACCTTGAACCGTTACTTTGATAGCACCAGTTTGCCCTACGCCATCATCAGATGAAGCAGAGTAAACAAAAATTTGAGAAGCAGTCGTTAGATATTCATAGATACCACCATGCTCCCAGATAGTTTCAATACTAGTAGTTACATTGGGATTTCTACCAAACTTTTCAATAGAGGAATAACCTGCTAATTGTCCAGCAGCAATCGGGATGTTAGCAGCAGATCCATAACTATTGAGAGGGTTGCCGTCTTCATCGGCAATCATTACTACTTCAAAATTAGTAGTGTCCTGTGCTCTATATTCTTGAGCATCCTTGTTCCATTGTGCCATTAGATTTCTATTGCCTCGTTATCTATATCGTGGCGTTGATATGCCGCTGGTGTTCTAGTGGTGTTGTCATAGTTCCTAGCTTGATATGTGCCAGGAGTTCTATCTGCATTTAGATAGTCATGTGCTTCATAATCACCATTCCAATCTTTATATGTCACAGTGCTCCAACCCTCAGTGCCAGAAAACTGATTGACAGTTGTGCTAACAGGTTGAGGATCAGCAATTACATTATCGTAATCGTATCTAACGTATGACATCTAGATTACACCTCTGATTTATTTATCGTTTACCACCACTCATATCCTTGAGCATCTTCTGAAGCTCTGCTGTAGACCCTACAAACATAGCGTTGTTGGTAACCTTAGATGGACCTTTCTTATCTTCGTCCAGATCCTTCATCTTCTTATGTAGGTCAGCAAGCTTGTCAGTCATGTCTGCGACGTGCTTCATTGCCGCTACAGCGACTTCATACGCTCTTGGGTGCCCTGACTCCTGAGCGACCTCTAAGGCACCGTTGACCGCCTCCTGACCCTTGTCTATGAGGGAGTATAATTCAGTTCGTGTATATCTGTAATCTTTTTCACGATCCTCCCCATCAATCTTAAGTGGTTGAGGTTTAGATGGTTTAGATTCCTCAACCGGTTCAGCACTAATGTTGAGGATTTCCTCCATGTTATCTTCTAGGTTACTCATAAGAATTGAATTCCTTCATTAAATCCAAAGTCATCACCAGCATCAACTAATGCATCATCGAGAGCATCGATATTGCCATCTTCATTAATATCTGTTTTTGCTTTGGGTGTATATGTTCTTGTAATAGTTCTACGATTTACTGCAAGATCTCCAATTGTTTCGTGGATAATTGCTTTCTTGATAATATCTGCAGTACTATACGGTCCATAGAGATAAGATTTCATTGTGAAATTTAACGTATATACAATATATCTACGTTCATAAAAACTGTCATCCCACTCATCTTCATAACTAACGTTATTTAAAACTATAGCAATATCCTTTTTTTCATTCATATCAGGAATCATGTTTATCGCGATCGATAAAGACGGTTGAAAATATGGTAAAATTTGTTCCGCAATCTGTAGCGCATCATCTTGAGACTTAGCAATAATTCCTAATTCAAAACTAAAATTGTAGGGAACTGGAACATATTGCACTCGAACTTCATCCCCATTACCATCAATGATAGTTTTATATTTTTGGATGGGTGATGTTTTACGAGAAGAATCATAATCAATGCTTGTCATCTCAAAGTAGAGACGTGGCAAAGTAATTGCAACTTTGCTGCTGCTAGCATTCTCTCCAATACGAACCAAAAACTTTTGCTTTGGTCCATAAGCAAGAGGAACTTTTAATTCTTCTAAAGCAGATCCATCACTAGGATCCGTACTCTTCATTATAATATTATTAAAAAGAGTTCCAAAAGAAACAATATTTTTGCGAACAATTTGATTGTAAAAATGCGATCCTAACATTATATGCTACCTGTAAAATTGCCAACTTCACCGAATGGATTTCCTTCAGTCCAATCAATAATGTCATCAGCTTCATTTTCGATCTGTCTATTCTGATCGTAGTTGCTGCTAACGTTATTTAGAGTGTCGAATGTTCCTACGGTCCAAGATGCTCCACTTTCACCTCCAGTTAAACTTTCTCCTTCAACAAAAGTTCCATTTCTATTATAGACTTGTAAAACTCTAGAAGTAGTATCCCATGATTTAACTTCTGCTGTAGAACTTGAAGAAGATCCAGTAACAGTTTCTCCAGTTTCAAAATTTGAAGATCCACCTTCATCTAAATTTAAAGAAATTGAATTTGAAAATATTTCTTCTATTGTATCAATCTCTGCAACTCCGGTGTCAAAATCTTCTTGGCCAACCTCATAAATTTCAGCTGTGATGGCATAAAATTGAATCTTGCCAAACTGGTAAAATGGTTCTTCTTTACCAACATATTTAATTTCATAGATATCTTTTGTCATTGGGAAATATAGTAAATCCCCTTCATTTGGTCTGGAATTAACTGTCAAATTTGGATTGAAATCTCTAACAGATTCTTCCCATCTACGAGTAGAAACTCGGAAGATAACTTCATCGGTAATTCTCAATCCAAATTTGCTAATAAAGTCAGAATTATCCCCAAAACCATTCACGTTTTGTAATAGCATTTCAATTTGAAACTGCTGTTCAAATTTAGAATACCTAACTTCATCAAGAGTGCTATCTTGTAACACTATTCTTGGAATGTAATAGATATCTGATCCAAATAATTTTATTTGTTCGTCCACTAAATCTTGATATAGATTTTGCTCTCCTGAAAATCCTTTATATCTTTGTGGGAAGTAATGACTTGTTGGCATTTTATCCTATCATATCCATTGGTGGGGTGGCATACTTACTGAGAATTTCACTTTCGATTTTATCGATTTCTGCTAGTGCATCTTCGTATAACTGTCTTCCATTCATTGTAATACCACCAGGGAGTTGAACATTATTAAATTTAATCATATTTTGACCCCACTGTTTTTTAATCAAAGATGTTGTATATCTTTTTAAAAACATATCATTATACATTTCAGTGGCATCTGTAGGGTCTAACAAACGATGACATTCAATAAGAAGATTAGTATCTTCTTTTAGAAAATTTTTATTGACATCCAAATATAAACGATCGCGTCTTTGAGTATATCTAAATTGCTGAAATGCTCCGTTGTTTAAAACCATATCTAAAGTTTCTAGATATTGTTTATTCATAAAATAGTTTAAAATATCTAATGATCCAAAAGCATAAAGATCATTTAAATATAATTGATACTCAACACCAAAAAGATTAGATCTAATTGAGTTACTAACAAGACCATAAACTTTAGAAATACCAACTATATGATCTGGAATAGGAATGTAGTTAGTAGTTTCTTTCCAATTGGTTGATCCAGAAGATGTCGTTACTGTAGATCCAAATCTAGTTTTATCTTCTGTAGTTATTTCATGGAATAAGTATGCTCTCTCCATTCCATTGTAACAATTCTCTTGAAAAAATTGAATAGCGTCATCAATTAGATCATCTACTTGATCATCATCTACATTAATTTCTAATACAGGTGCTCCCAGTTTTCTGAGACAATAATCAGTAAACTCCGCTCTACTTGACGGTTGTGCCATTACTTCGACCTATTTTTTAAGTATTTATGTTAGTAATTATTTTTGGTATTGTTTGTTGACTTAAGACGGATTCGCATACCACGCCGTACAATACCAAGTATCACTGCCATTAGTCGTAAATGCTCTCCCCCCGGCTAAAGGACCTGATTCATCTTGGAGTGAGACTCCATAAGCAACCATTAGCGAACTTCTATTAATGCCGAATGACCTTGACCCTCCAACAAAACCGGCGAGAGTCAACCCTGTTGGAGCAGTGCATGAAGTGATCGTATCGTCATCTAAATATCCCGACACGATACATAGGCAATCGTTTTCAGAAGTCACCAGCTGGGTGCCATCCCCGGGATCAATGTGTTGATCTGGAACGACAGGATTGCCACTTGTTCCCGTTCCTATCGCACCCGCTGATATGTTGAAAGATGCGGCCCCAGAACTACATCTGAATGCAATCAATGCACCAGCTTCACAGTCACTTTCGCAGGTTACAGATATTGATGTAACGCCAGATCCTATAGTTTTAGTTTGCTCCTTAAAAGATGGGGTGTTGTCACTTGAATCAAATGTTTCAGACCACCCACTGGCAGTGCTGATGGCGCCAGCATTATCACCCGATTGGGTCCAGTAAACGAAATCACCTTGCTGTAAATTGCTTACAGTCAATCCAGATCCCTGAGCGCCTACATCTTTAAATTCAGAATCAACAACTGACCATGTGTTAACTGTGCGATCTTCTGTTGCTGCGTAAAGAACTAAACAAATATTATTATCAGATCTACCATCTGGATTTGCAAATGAGTTGTTAGCACCAGGCGGGGCAGTGTCACCTGAAGACGCCTCTAGCGAATAAGCAACCATAAGAGAGGAGTCCCCATTCGCGTTTACTCCTAAGAATGTGTAATCAGACGTAGGAGCACCAGAGTTTTCACCATCGTTATCATCATAAAATCCAAAGGCTAAAGTTAATGGATCATTGGTTAATGCTGGAATTGCATTACCGCCAACATTCTCATCTGGGATAGACGGCCATTCGCTATTGTCATCGCCCGCCGCTGCTACAGAAAAAGGTATAATCGTTCTCGTATTTTTATTGCTTTTTACTATTACAACAGCAATATTATCGGAATTGATATTTGCTCCTCCTGGAATTGTGAAAGAAGTGTCTACGATTGCCTTCCTATAATAAAGTTTTCCCAATGGCAAATCAGAACTAGATATAAAATTTGTCCATCCAGGATGATCTGGTATTGTATCTGAGCTTGATGATCCTAGGGTGGTGGCGACAAGGACTAGATCTCCTGTTTGTAAATTATTGATTGGATAATTCGCGCTAAAGTCGCTGGTAGTGCCAGTAACAGTCCATAAAGGTCCTGTCGAAGTTTCTGTCGGATTGATTTTTAATACGTATGCAGCTGTAGAATCGCTTCCTGGTGTTGTCCAAGAACCCCAAGAATAGGTTCCATCAGCAGTAATCTTTTTATACGCCGAACCTATTGAACCCCTCCCAAACTGTAAGTTTTCAGCAATTTTTGTTGAATCACTTGGTGGCGTCATAGTTGTAAAATCATCATCGACAAAACCAATCAGAAGAGCGAGATCATTCTCATCAAAACTAACACTGGTGTTGTTGTGAGAGGGTGCTGAAGTGGTTTCATTAGTAGCCTCGACAGTTACGGTGTAATCTGAATAGGCTGGTGTCCTAAAAACCATTGCAAACCCATAATCGCCTGTAGTAGTTCCGCTTATGCCGCCAGATGGTACAGAGGATCCAATCTTTCCATAATAAATCTTACGCGAGATGCTATTGCTAATGGTGTCAACAAGTGTCGTAAGAGTGATGCCGCTATTGATTGAGATGTCCACGGAAGCGCTATCTGCCCCTACTGCAAAAACTACTAGATCATTAGGTTGAAGATTAGCTGCTGTAATGGTAAAAGCAAATGTTCCGACAAAAGGACCTGAAATACTAAAATCACTAATACTCCAGTCATGAGTCGCAGCAACTACAGTTTTATATCCGCTAAAAAATGCTTGATGAATGCCCATTATGTTAATCCTGCTCCTGAAATCACAAACTCATTAGAAGATACGCATAGTAAACTACACAAACCATATGTAGCAAGGGTTCTGTCACCTGTAGTTGCAGTTCCGGCGAGACGAAGAGTGACCGAAGTGCCTTGAGTTATTGTCTTGTCGGATGTAGTATCATTGAAAATAGTTATGGCGTTTCCTGCTGAAAATACAGAAGATGGAATTGTTATCGCTCCAGTACCAGATGCTTTTATATGTTTTCCATTGTCTGAAGATGTCAGGGTATAGTTACCTACCTCCAAATTTTGAGGTATGTCACTCGGACCATCCTCTCCATCCGTTCCATCATTACCATCCGCTCCGTCATTACCTGCCGGACCTTGGATTCCTGGAATCCCGTCAAGTCTGATTATTTGAATCGTACACAAATCTTGAACTAATCCTACACTAGGAGTTCTTCCTCCAATTTTTCTTATTCTGAAATTAATTGTGTCAGTTGAGGTGGTGGTGGTGACAATACGACTTAAAGTAATGTAGGTTTCTGTCGAACCATCAGCATTTCTAATGTAACCACCCTGGACTGATCCAAGTGTTGTTGAGTTTTGCCTGACTTCTAGTTCTCCAGTCCATCTTGAGGTGCCGGTAGTGCTATCTAGGACACATGTACACATTGCCAGATAAGTGCCACTAGCACCAAGCGTAACCGTGCCGTTACTATTACTAAAAATGGCATCCGGTGTGCCTTCAGCTGTGTCTATATCAAGATCAATGTATGATGACGAATCAACAGTCTGCGAAGAAGATGGTCCTGTGTAAATAGCAGTGGCAAGTGAGCTAGATCCACCGCCACCATTAATAGTGATTGTTTTTGTTGTACCAGTTCCAGAAGCAACAACACCATCTCCAACAAAGTTAAGTGTGGTAGCAGTAGTGGAAAGGGGGCTGCCCTCATCCTGAACTGTTACACCACTATTGGAAGAACTAGCGCCAACTTCTACAATACTTTCTGACCCGTCATCTTTCTTGATGAATACTTTTCCATCATACGTATTGATCGCTACTTCCCCTAATGCCAACTGAGAAGTTGTGGGAACTGCTCCATTCGTAGATGATCTACGTAATCTAATACTTGGGACTGCCATAGTGATACCTATCTAGGTTAAAACTCGCCGCCATCTTTAACTGTGTCTACAGTTTTCTTACGAGTAGATGGCGATTTTTTCGAAACGTTATCTAACGCTTTTTGTAATTCTGAAACATTATTTAATGCTTCTTTTAATGTTCTTTCGTGACATTTAATACGTGCCTCTAAAGCAACAATCTGGCTGAGTTGTGTTGACATTTTTTCGGTCATCACCTCAACCAGAGTGGCATAATCTACTTGAACTTCCATAATAAAAAATTTATTTTATATATTTATCAATATGTTCCAGCATCAACTACGATGTTCTGTAGTTCTCTTTGAGATGAAGATGAATTGTAACCAATTACTACTTGATTTGTTCCAGCAGTATCCGTTACGTTATAAGCAAGTGCTAGGAAAGCAATTGGAGTTGGCGTAGCAGTTGTGGAAGCACCAGTAGATGCTGTTTCTCCAGCAACAAATACATCATCTCCTTCATCAAAACCTATGAATACATTAGATGAAGATCCACGTTCTAGTATAAGACCTAAGTCAGCAGTAGCAGCAGGAGCTCCAGTGGTTCCTGTTCCCAACTCAAGTAAACGATCTTCGACTACAGTATTTGTTGTAGATAGTGTTGTAGTTGTTCCATTAACCGTTAAATTACCGGCAATAGTTACGTCATCTGGAAGTCCAACAGTAACTGTTCCACCAGACTCAGCAACTTCTACTTCTCCGGTAGTTCCAGAGAATGTAATTGTTCCGCCTAGACTGGTGGCAGTTGAATTACTTCCATCAGTAACTGTAATACTGCTGTTACTAAGTTGAGAATTAGTAATGGTTCCACTAAGACTTGATGTCGGATAGTTAGTGGCATCACTCAAATCAAATGCTGGTGTTGCATCTGATTGCCCAAGATCTAAACTTACTCCACCGAATGAGACACTATCATTAACTAACTTAGAATTAGCAATAGAACCTGCTAACTGATCATTAGTAATTCCATTTCCAACAGAACTGGCAGGAAGAGTTCCTGTTACATCAGCAGCAAGATCAATTGCGTTTCTAGTAATTGTTTGACCAGAAATAGTAATGTAATTTAATGACCCCGCAAGAGTTACATCTGTTGAATTATCTGTTCCAGCAACATCAACATCTAAAGTTGTTCTAGCAGTAGCAGCATCAGCATCATCAATTAGAGCTCTACCAAAAGCACTGATGGCAGTAGTAGCAGCACTAGTAGTAGAATCAAAGAATGGTAATGTATTTGCTGTTTGAGTTAATCCAGCAAGATCAGCAAGAATATCATTCTGTGCTTGAACGTTTGTACCGATGGCTAATCCGAGGGACGCTCTAGCAGTTGCTCCAGATTCTAAAACAAAGTTTGAACCATCACCAACAATAATGCCACCATCAGTTACTGCTAATCCAGCAACATCGGCAAGTGTTCCACTAGAAGAAATTGTTAATTCATTAGATGTCGTGTTATAAGATGTAACAACGCCAGTTCCGCCAACAAAGTCAACGTTATGTCCACTACTAATATTTTCACTATTAGCATCATCTGCTTCAATTGTCCATCCAGTATATCCAGATGTTTGTGATACCCAAGAAAGATCTCCACTGGAATTTGACTGAAGGATTCTATTTCCACCAGGAGCATCTGGCCAAGTGTATGTAGAATCGTTTGCTGTATCAACAGAATCAAACGTGATGGACCCACCACCACTACCATCTGTTCTTGATTTAAATTTAACTGTGCCTGAAGTAGTAGCAGCAGCTGCCACTAAAGATTCGTCTACTCGACTTACATAACTACTGCCACCAATATGAACAAAAGTAGATGCTGCACTAGCAATATAAAAGTTCCCGGCGCTAGTATCTACAAAAGGTTCACCTGATAAAGCAATACTTCCGGAAGGAGCTGTTGTCCCTCTACGTAATCTTAAGCGTGGTGCTGCCATTTTTGTTACTCTATTGACGTGCTATTTATATTTAGTAAGTTCCATAGTCTAAAGCATCGTCATCAGTTCCATCAGATCTATCCAGTATTTCAAAAGCAGAAATATACTGATGTTTTGCTGAAGATTCATTCCAAACTAAAAAGTAACCATCTTGCCTTGAAGTGTTATCAATATCAGCAGCTGCCGAAATATGTGTTATACCAGACCCGTCACCAGCAACTGGAGCTCCAATTCCTGGATTACTAATAACAACATCTGTAGTAACGCTAGTAATATTACTAGATACTATATTTGCGCTTTGTCCATTATTTACTGTTATTTGATATGCCATTTATTTTAAGGTAAAGATGTTGGTAATATAGAAGACTCTACTTCAATAATTCCTTCGATTACTTTTTCCCTAATGTTTGGTGTTAACCCAATATTATTAACAAATATATTATAGATGTATCTTCCTGGTTTTAAATCTTGAGTTTTTTTGACCAAAGAACCTCCCGTATCCGGCATAGAAATTCTAATTAATCCTTCCGTTGGATTTAAATTTGATACAGCATTTAAAGAAATTCTATTAGATGTTGTATAATTTCTTGCCATATAAGCAAAAACTGTATAGTTCGTTAAGTTAATAAAATTTCCACTAGAATCTTTTAAATTAAAATCAGCAGTAAAGTCCGTTCCTTGAACTATAGATAAATTAACTGGTATTGCCGCCATTAAAAACCCCCCTCCATATTATTATTTATATAGAGGGGGGTTTAGATTATTCTTCGGTTTTTTCTTCTGTCTGTTCTTCTTCTTCTTTGGGATGTAATAGTTCTAGAGTTTCCATCCCCCCTTGTAGTTTTAATTTATATTCTCTTGCCTTGGAAAGATTTTCTTCTAATTCTATAATTTGTTTATTTGTATTAGAAAGCTGCTCTTCAAAATTTGCTCTAAGTTGTTCGGTGTCCATAACTATCAAATGGTTATTAATGTATATATTTATATTGGATTTACTTTTTCAAAATCTACAAAAATATTGAAAGCAATACTAATACGATCTTCATCCGAATTGTTTGGTTCTACGTCGTGTTCTAACCAAGATGGAAAAAATATAATCATATCATCTTTAGGGATTAAGTATTGATACGCAAATCCGTCATAGAAATAATCATGATCGGACATTGCTTGCATCAAAGGTCCCCTTGGATCATAGAACCTAATGTTACCAGAATTTTCTGGAACTTTTGCATAGTAAACGCCAGAAAGAAACATTCTGGTATCTAGATGGACATGTCTAGTATTGTAGTTATTTTTTTTATTAATGTTTACCCAACTGTACAACCTAGGATTTTTGAATGGTTTGTCTTTTCTTCTGGGTATTACTGATATTACAGCATTGACAAAATCTTCATTGAAATAATCATGTCCTTGATATCCTCCTTGGTTAGATATTTGAATATTTTTTGTTTCGTTTGAAAATTTTAAAATATCTTCAGTAATACTTTTTGTGTCAAAACCAAGAAATCCAGCAATACAAAAAGTTGGGAAAAAAGTATAATTTTCCATCACCATTTACCTAAGGGGCAAGTGATCGATTGACTTTTCACATATGGTTGTGAAACTAATCTATTTACAATTGATTTTACGTCCATAAAGCATCCACAAACATCACATCTTCTGGTTCTTGGTAACCAGTGTTCACAAGTATAGCATACTTCGACATTTTTTATAGCTTGTGGTTCCGCATCTATCTTCTTTTGATCTAGATTTGGAAAAATAAAATCTTCATATTTTTCTGACCATACAAGTCCAGTCTTTTTTCCATTAATATATTCAGGTGTTCCTTCTTTCATTTAAAATTCTAATTAAATTTTTTTTATCATGATACTTTTCTGGATTAGAATCCAAATCTGGATGAATCCAATCATTGTATATCTCAGACCATATTAACCCCGTTTCTATTCCTTCCGAATATTCTTTTTCGCCATCTACAGGAGGTGGTGAGTTTTCATTGCGAAATCTTTCTGGATATAGAGTTTCTAAACTATGATACTTTTCTGGATTTAAATCTAAATCAGGGTGAATCCACTCTCCATATTTTGAAGACCAAATTAACCCTGTTTCTTTTCCATCAAGTATTTCTAAATCACCATCATTAAACATAATATATTCCTTATACTACTGCTTCGTTTGCTTCATAAACTAAAACTACTAGACCATTTCCACCAAACGCTGTTCCATTTCCAAAATTAAGGAGTTGCGATCCACCTTTAGAAACATCTCCGGAATAAAAACTATTCCCAGTTGCTTCTGTTGGTGGCAATTCTCCATTTCCCACATATGTATTTGTATTTGATGTTGCATATTGTGGATGACCTCCTACATAACCAGATCCACCGCCACCATTTCCTCCGTTGGGGTCACCACCGCCACCTGCACCGCCGTAGTAACCAGCACCACCGCCACCAGCATTGCATCCATTACCGCCAGCAGCAGAACCCCAGAGACCACCATAGATAAGACCAGGCCAACCAACAGAACTACCGTTTTCAGCACCTCCGCATCCAACACCGCCGCGTAAGGTATTACCACTACACTCTGTTCCTGCTGTGCAAGATCCACCACCAGTCTGTGAATAAGATCCCCCTGCAGATTGTGTTCCTCCTGCTCCACCAGAACCAGCAGGATTTCCCTGTTGTCCCGCTGTGCCGCCACCAGCACCGCCACCATGCGATAATCCACTAGAAGAATTTGCTGAACCACCGCCGCCACCTGCTACAATAATAGCTGCAGAGTGATCTGTTGAAGCATTTATTCCTGCCCAACTATTAGTAAATACTCCGGAGTAACCACCGCCAGACCCATTTGATTGAACTCCTGGTCCACCAGCACCACCAACTACAATTTTTAATGTTCCTCCATTTGTAGTGTCGATAGTGGCAATACTAAATCCACCAGCACCACCTCTCGTATTGACATTGCTTTCCGCACCTCCCCCAGGTCCAAAAACATAAGCTGTTACCGATGCAGTCTCTGCTGGAATAGTAAAAGTTTGAATTGCTCCTGTATAATTAAATACCTTACTAAATTCTTGAAGTTGTTGTCCTGTAGCTACTGTCCATTCAGTTCCATTATAAATTTCTACTGTTTGTGTATCAGAATTGTAAATTAATAATCCAGCTTCAGCAACTAGTGCATCTCTCTCTATAGTAGTATAGTTTGGGAGTTTTAATTGTTCAGAAATGTTTAATGCATTTACATTTAAAATTGACATGTCAATGAGTGTGCTGATTTTCTTTGTTGTATTTATTTATCCTGCTGGTAGATTGTATTTAGTTTTCAACGAATTATAATTTTGGATAATCTCATTTCCACTAAGAGCTCTGTTGTAAATACGAACTAAACCAATTAGTCCATAATAAGCATTATCATCACCGTTTCCAACAGTAAATGGACTAGCAGTTGATTCTAAATCTCCTGTTTTTGCACTGGTTGAACTTACTGTGTCTACTGAATTCCAATAACCAATAACATTACTCTTATTGTATGTTATTGCTGCATGATTCCATCTATTATAATAATTTGCTTGAGTGCTATTAATTTGAAATTCATTAGATCTACTTCCACCGGCATTTATCCAAGATCTGAATTGATTGTTAGCAAAAGAACCATGAACCATACTACTATCATTCCAATCTAATATACGACCAAATTGTGATCTAGTATCTGCTACAGTGTTGTACATTACAACTTCCATAGTAATGCCATTTGATCCAGCATTATAATTATTACTACTAATTGCTGAACCGTTATTAAATCTAAAAGCACCACCAGCGTCGGGAAGAAAAGTGAAATTGGTTAAATTAAAATCACCAATTGAATTACTATTGCTTGCTAAATTAAACCAAATATTTCCACTTCTAGGATATGAATTTGCGTTGCTGGCATCTAAGTATGTTATAAGACCATCCGTGATTGGCAAAATTCCCTCGTCAATTCCTTGCCATTTAATTCCAGTGTATATTCTCAAAGAATTATTAACATATGCTAGCATCCCTGCACCCAACTCTGGAGTTGGGTCTTCTGTTGTTACTGGTATTTTTACTTTAAGTTTACTACCAGCAAGTGGTTGGACCGTTCCTACGGTCAATTTAGCGTTTTGTTCCATTTTAATTAATTACCCAGGAAGAACCGGAAGATATGGTTACTGTATTACCACTATTTATTTCTATTGGTCCATTACTAGATGCATTGGTATTTGCAGGAATAGTAATGTCTTCAGCAATAATTTGTCTATTTACTTTAATTATTCCATATTGATCTAACCACAATGGATCACCATTGACAATTAATGAACCAGTAAGACCTATTGCTCCATTAACATCGAGCTCGTTAGTTGGATTTTGTGCGGTAGAGAAGTTAATACCAACCTTAGATCCTCTATAGATATCGGTTGAATTTGGAGATTCTGTCCATCTAGAAGTAACAAATTCGGCATTATTTTGGAATACATTACCGTTGATGTTAATATCACCACCAAGATTTAAAGCATATGTTCTATTAACATTTGGTGATACTGTTAGATCTGTTCCCCCAAATTGATTAGTATTGATTGCAACAGCATTATCGGTAGATCTAACAGCAATTGCGGGTTTTTCTGGTGTTAATAAAGTATTTTTCCAATCAATACCACCATTAGTAGCAGAAGCAGTAATTTCAAAAACGTTATTTCCTTCTCCAAGACCACTACCAATTCTGAAATTTCTTCCCCCACTACCACCAGATGCTCCACTGAGGAATGTGACAGATGCTGCAGAATTAACTGCATTTGAAACTGGACCAGTAACAAGAGATTCGGTAGAATGAATTACTCCTTCAACTTGTAAATCTGGAACTTGACCTAATGCGGTGACACTTGTTGACTCAGTGCCAACACCAATTTTACCATCAGTAGAATTAATGTGTAAATGATTCGTTGTCTTTCCACCAGTGTCAGATGTAGAGAAGTTAATATCTTTATCTCGTGCCCATGTATAGAATGTAGATGCACTGACATCGTACTCTTGATAAACTATATCTGTATTGTCAGAAGATCTTCTGTATATTACTTGTGCATTAGTTCCTTCTAAAGTTACTTTTCCGTCGCCATCTACATGTAAAGATGTGGATGGATCTGACGTTTTAATTCCAATACGGTCATTTGTTGTATCAACAACGAAAAGATTCGAATCAACTGTTAAATTATTAGTTACATCAAGTGTTCCTGTAACTGATGAATTACCACCAATTACTAAATTTGAGCTCTGTCCGGTCAAAGTTAACGAACCAGTCATGGTATCGCCTGATTTGAGAACATTGAGTGAAGAAGAACCAATTAGATCAGCAGTAATTGTTCCTGCTGAAAAATCACCACTAGCATCACGAATGACACCAGTTCCTGTAATATTAGTGGAATTAAATGTAATGTTACCAGCATTCCATACTTTTTGATTTTTTACAGTAAGTGAATCTGCACTTTCAACAATTATATTAATAGATCCACTACCTTCAGTTGCAGTTCCACCCGATGCAACAATTCTTGAGTTAAATGTAGAAGATGGTATGATAGAAGATTTGAAATCAATTGATGGTTGTGTTGCTATAACACCATCCATTCTACCAAGTCTTAATCTAGCTGTTCCCGAGTCACTTTCTAATTGAGCAACATCAATTACGTTATCATCTTCAATAGAAAAATCTTGGAAAGTTACATTAGTGGAAGCAGAACCAATTTTCAATGCAGTTCCAAAACCACCACTAGTCAATCTACCGATAAGAATTGTGTAATCGTTAAAATTATCAATCGAATCGTCATTAATTATTACATTATCAATAGAAAATACACCAACTGCTTGGTCGTTAATATTGTATAGATTAACTGTATCACCTGGAGTAAAAGTTCCTGAGGGAGAAGTATCTAAAATTTGACCAGAAACATAAACTCTAAACTTTGGATCTCCGTTAGAAGATTTAATTTTGATAGCATTTTGAAAATGCGTTTGACTGATATACCTAGGAAGTCTTTGTTCTGATAAAGTTCCAAAGTTAATGTTCAATGCATTTTGATACCAAGAACCTTGCCTATTATCTAATTTATCTGCATCAAGACCAGAAGAAACACCATCATTTAATGATGTCCAAACTTTTGCCCATGATTCGAATGTTAATACACCGGTTCCCGAACCACGAAGATACATATTATTGTTGTCTGTAAATGCTAATTGCTTAACACCACCATCAACTGAAAATCCGGTTCCTCCTGGTCTAAATGTTAATACTTGAACTTTAGTTCCACCATCACTGAGTCCAGCAGCAGTATTGAATATAGTGTTGGATACAACACCACGAATAAAAGTATCAGGTGATGGTGAAGAAGTTGGATTGTTTACTCCTGTTTCTAACCTTAATGTGTTACTTGAAGAACCACTAACACTAATATTATAGTTTCCTGAAAGTCGATCTGGTGGAATTGTTCCACTAAACAGATTGGTCGCATCGGTATAGAAAGATCCCTGCTGACCATCTAATAAATCTGAATCTAATCCGCTATCAGCACCAACTTTAAGATCAATTGAACCATTTCCTGATTCTCCAATTGTGAATTGTGATTTTTTAAATCTGGAGACTCCAATTGTTCCGTAAAGGTCACTAGAAATAGTTAAATTTGTTACTCTATCAACATCAATAGAGACATTTGCATATTGTCTACTAACTGTAGAAATTTTTACGTCAAGTACTAAAGAAGAACCAGATCCAATAGCAACTGGAGATTGTGTAGTTTGAAAGTCCGAACTATATCCACTGCCACCATCTGTTACTGTTACTTCGGTTACTGTATTTCCAGCAACTGTAATATTTGCTTTTAAACCAGTTCCACTTCCACCAAACAATGGTTGATCAAAATATTGACCATTAGTATATCCACTACCACCATTGTTGATAATAATATTATTTACAAAATTTCCTTGAGTGAAAGTCGATTCAAATGATATTGGAGATCCTCCTCTTTCAAACTCAATAATAGTTCCCAAAGGAATTGTTTGAGTGGTCGGGTTGTTTATAGATACTGTTGTTATACCAGCAGCAGTTACAACACCTGTAATATTTGTATTTGCTTGAATACCAAGAACAGTAGTTTTTACTTCATGCCCAATTAAAGTATTTGAATTAGTAGCAAATTGTAATTGACTTGCTCCAATATTTGCTTGAGCAGTTGTTCTTGCAAAATATCTAACTTCAGATCCTTTAATTGATTGTGTTGCTAAAGCGTAACTTTGATCTCCTCTTAAGAAAGTGAATGAATTAGCAGCACCGCTGTTAGCAAGTCTATCAGATTCGATAACACCTGATGTAATGTCTGAAGCTGCAATTTGATTGGTAGATAAAGATACCCAATTATTTGCTACAGTCGAAGAAGTATTTATTACTCTATTAATATTAACTGTATTTGCAGATGGAGTAGTAGAATCTTGAATAGTGTCAGTATCTTCTATTTTAAGTTGATTAACAATATTTCCATATAGTCTGGATTCTATTAAAGCAACACCAGTTGCATCTGTTCCTCCAGATGGAGCAGCAGAGAATGTAATTGTTGGAGCAGTAGTATAATTAAAACCACCAATATAACCATTGAATAGAATTAATTCAACAGTAACAACTTGTCCATTTGCAATAGTTGCTGTAGCAGCTGCTGCTACTCCACCCGGATCTGGATTTCCTCCACTAACAGTGACAGTTGGTGCAGATACATATCCAGATCCACCATTCGTTATGTTGATTGTATATACGACACCTTTTCTGTATTCGGTTGCTTGAATACGACCGTTAGTTAAACTTCCTGTAAATACATCAGAAATATTAAAACTTAAAGTTGGGTCTGTTGAAAATCCTAGATATAAACTATCTAAATCATTATTGAGAATAAATGATTGCGAAGTATCTTGTTGTACAGCAATATCACCGGCAAGTGCTCCTTCCAGAGAAAGTCTTTCTTGTTGGTCTGCAACTGTAAATACTTCAAATGGTCTCAATGCAGGAATTTGATCTATAGAGATTTTCCCACTGTCAGTCAATTCTACCAGTGCTCTTGGAACAGCATTAGTAGAGTATGGTTTGTTAATATATGGACCTAAGTTATTAGTAATATAGTCTTTAACTGCTCTTTGTGTTGGTAACTTAGAATCAGTAGAAGCAGAACCACCAAGTGTATTAGATGCGTCGAAACCAGTAACAACAACATCGCCACCTTTCAGTTTCAAAAATTCAACTTCTGAAATAGTAACAGTTCCTGTAAAGGTAATGGCACCAGTTCTGTTTTCAATTCTAGCAAATGTTCCTACTTTAAAATCTCCTAGTTCATCTGTTCCAGAAACATATACTCGACCATAGTCTTCAGATACTTGCTCGTTTGCTTCAACCTTAACGCCGCCATTCTCTGGAAGTGCATTATAGTCATTTCCTGAACCAGCAAATTCCCACGTATGGGAAGAAGAGTTAACAATAGATGGTCTATGCAAAGAAATATTTTCACCTAGTAAAGCACTAGTGCTAACAACACTTCCATTAGAATCTCTAGTCAAGTCCATTGCTTGACCAGTTCCATCATCAATTGTTAATAAGGCACTGAAAGGAGGTCCAACAGTTACTTCTTCTACAACATCAACAAAATATTCTATATCCGAATTAGTGTTTGAAAAACCATCAATTTTTACAACATAATGTTCTAAAGGTTCTCTGCCAATGTTAGTAACTCTTAATTTTGTTCTTCCTGTTGGAGTTGATGTTACTTGAGAAATAGTTGCTCTTGTGTAAGTTCCTCCAAATATGTCTCCATTACCTGCATCAAAACTATAAGCTTCTTTACTGAATCCTGTTCCTCTTAAAGCAAAAGTTCCGAAGTTGGTAGCAGAGTTAGTAATTGAAGCATAACCACCAGATTCGCAAAGGACGCCATCTTGACAGAAAATAACAAAGACGGAAACCAACTGAGTATAACCATCGTTGATAACCTTATAACCTGTTCCTCCAAAGGAAACAATGGTAAATGCCGCTGCAACCATCGACTTACCCTGATTTGGGAAGGATGCAGATCCGTCTAGTTCAAGACCAGGGAAAGGGCAGTTAGGGTTCTTAACCTTATTACCATCAATTTCCGCACCGCCACCACCTAGGAAGGAGATAACAGATGCATTCTGTGTATATGGTGATGCTTCAATGATAGGATAATCATCGTAATCAGCACGGATTGTTATTTTATTTCCATCTTTATCACTAATATAATTATCCACAACACTTTCTATATTTGTTGTGTTATAAAGAACACCATAAGTTTGAGTCGTGGATCCGGATGCAATAGTTCCATCTAAAATATCTTCAAATAAATCAAATGCAGTTGTAATTGTAGATGCTACATTTGCACAAGATGGGTTTGCACTGTCTTCTAAAATACTCCAATCTTCAAATTTTGGTATTGGTGATGTGGTTGCAACTGGACCGTAAATAATTTTAGTTCCATTTGTCAATGCTGTGTTGAAAGTATGAACATCCGTATTTGTTCCTGCTACCCCAACATTTGTCGTGAGAATAGTATTTCCACCAGAAGTAGAAACATTTGTAATTAAGAAACTTTTTCCAAAATTAGAATCTGTTCTATAAGGACTTGCGTCTGACCCTGAACCACAATCAAAAGTTATTGCTTCCTCTGCAAAAGAAATTCTATCAGAATTTGCTACTGGAGATGTAGCAGGTGTTGGGATAGTTACAGTAAATGCACCAGACGTTGGAACATAAGTAGCAGTCGATGGTGTTGTAGATACAACATCTCCGTCACTCCAATTACGCATTGCATTAATTGCGTATTCTTTTACTCTTTGGAAAGCATAAATTGTTTCATCTCTTTGTGCTTCAGGGATACCAGTTAAAGATGTTCCTGAAAAATAAGATTCTGCACTAGAAACAATTCCGTGATTTCCTCCCAGAATTAAATCGCGAACAAGACCTTTAATTACAATTTTAATATCTCTACGACACTTTCTTTCATTTACATCGGAAAGACCTAACGAAGGATATTGAATTTTTGTATCCAAGTATGCTTGATCAGCAATCAAATCTGAATTTCTAGCGATTAAATACGCTGCATCAATATATGTTCCTGTGGCATTATTTGAAATAATATCCACCCAAAGATATGATAATGTGTCTATGGCAGATCTTACATCATCACAAACTGGATTTCCTGCAGTTGTTGAGATTATAGTAAGATCAAAGTACCTTTGGAGATTGGAATGTTGTGTGGTGTATAATGGATCTGCACTGGTTCCATCTTTAATTCTCCAGTTTCGCATTGCATAGATGCACAATTCTCTAGCGTATTCGATTGCTCTAACACATTGAGTAATTTCATCTTCGATATATGCAATTTTCTCATCAACAATATATTTTTTTGCTGCTTGAATTATATTATAGTTTGACCCATATTCAAGGTCTCTAATTAGTGCATTAACAAAATGTCTTGTATCTTGACGACACTGCTCATCTCCATCTGTTCCAGTATTTGATCCTGATGTTGGCGAACTATAAGAAGGGTAAATTTTAGTTCCTGCATCACAAGAAATTTCAAGACCAGCAAGTTGAACAGTATCATCTTCTGATAGTAAGTTAATTAATGTATTATCAGTAGTAACTGTAGCAATACCAGTAGCACTTGTGTTATATACAAAATTTGTTATGTTATATGATGTATTGTTAAATGTTACTGTTCCGGTTGGATTTGCACTATCATAGGTATTTGTATGATCTAGTGTTCCTAAGTAAATATCAAAAGTATTTTCTTCTGTACTAATATTAAATATAGAATAATAATCTGCCTTAAATTGATCGTTAATTCTTCCTACTACTTCATCTGCAATATAATCTATATTATTGCGTAATAGATTACAAGCATCTTGAAATCTTCTAGTTCTTGGCGTTGCTATTGGAAAACTATTCGGTGAATTTAATAGTGAAATTGTAACAGATTTTGAAAATGATTTTACAATAGCACTAGATCCTGGTTGTAAATTAGAATCATTGGTTCCTGTAAATTTTTTAGGAATTACAAATCTTCTAGAACGACCGTCAGCGTCTTCAATGACCTTGTAAATTCTTTGTTTTCCATTTAAAGCAGATAAATCAGGACCTACTGTTGGAAGTCCGGAAATTTCTATTTCTTGACCTTCTTTGAAATTATGAGTATTATCTCTACCAATCAATGAATTTGTATAGAAAACAATACCACCAAGATCTTCAGCATTACCATACCTGTCATTTTGGAAACCACCGGTAGCAATTGATGGATCTCCTTGCAGAGAAAAATCAATTCTTGAAATTGGTAATGTGCTAGTAATATCAGTATCGTAAGATACTACTTCACCTTCTGCTCTAATAGAACTAATATCTGTAGAATCAAATGTTTGTGCAGTTACTGTAATTTCTGTTGCTGCAGTTACAGATACCGACTCCCCATCAGAAGTCCATCCAGTAGTTGATAAAATTGGAGCAAGAGTTAATTTATATGGGGAAGAAGTTCCTATACTGACAACTTCGTAATCACCACCAATTGCCTGTCCACTCGCGGTGTTTCCTGCAGTTAATCTTATAAAATTACCAGGGTTGATTTGACCAGATGGATCTGAAGATAATAATAATGCATTATTACCATCAGTTTCAGTTGCAGTTAGTAATGTGCTATATGTTGTTGCAGTTGGTGTTGATCCAGTTAAATATTGAAATTGTTCACCTTGCAAGAAGGAACCACTGATCAATCTAACATCAACTTTTCCTGCTAGATATGCACTAGCTCCGGTAGTAGTAGTAAAACTTACTGCATTTATTTTTGCTCTAGATCCAGTATTTAAACCTTTTACGAATCTTCCGGATACTAATTGTGCAAGACCTGTATTTTGAGAAAAAGAAACTCTAAATTCATCTGGTCCGAAGATTTGATGTCCAATTGGAAAGTCAACTCCAAAATCTCCATTGACTTCATTATCGATGATAATTCTTTGTTTATCATCAAATACCATAGCATAATCCCAAGTAGCTACAGAATCTCCGTTGGAATCAATTTGATCTCTATATGTTACACCAGTAACATAATTTTTATCGCCAAATTTAAAGATATGTTTCTTTGGGTTAGATGGTCTGATAATTACAAGACGAAGATTATCTCCAACAACTGAAGCATCTGGTGGTAATGAAATTGGATTATCTTCTACATAATCTCCACCAGAAACAATAAGGGTCTCCTTTACACCAGGAGTTGCCCATGCTAACTGTGCTGCTTTTTTAATTGTTCTGACTGGATTTACCGCAGAACGACCATCACTTAAGTCAGAACCAATTTGTGCAGAAACATATATGCGACCACCAACGTCATTCGTTGCTAGGTTGAGGACGTATTCTGTAGTTGCAATCTTGTCAGATCTATCGCCAAGTAGTGGTGTAATAGAACGGGGGAATTCACCAGAATCTCCAGTTTCTGAAAACTTATATTTTGCAGGATCAATTACTCTAAAACCAATATGCTTAAATGATACAGTGCCATTTTCTTCAACTCCATCTGTGTGGGTTGGAGCAAAAGAACTAGTTTGTCCAGAATTTAATGATTGATATACATTACTTCCAAAATATCGATATGAATTTTTTTGGACAATAACATTTGCATCCCAAACAATACCGGTATTATTTACATAAGTTTTTAAATTTGGTGCTCTTAATGATAAATTTGGCGTTACGAAATTTTCGACATCTAGATTTAGAACTCTAGCAGTATCAGAAATAATTGATGTTGATGTTCTAATAGCACCATTAATATCTAATTCGAAATCTACACTGTCGAGCGCAGAGTCAGCAGTAGCACCCGTTCCACCCCCTCCAGAAATTTGTACAGTAGGATTGCTAGAAAAATTACTTCCTGGTGTATTTACTGCAATAGAAATAACTTGTCCGTTAAAAATAAAAGCAGTGGCAGTAGCACCAGAACCTCCTCCACCAATTAAAGTAACTGCAGGAGGAGAACTATATCCAGTTCCACCCGCAGTTACCGTTATATTATTAACTTTTTGACCAGTTCTGTTAATACCAACACGGGCGAAACCGTCAGAATTAAGTTCTGTTCTTAAAATCTCTTTTTCATTTGAACCAGTTCCCCCACGTATGGTTAGTTCATTATTACCGATGAGACTGGGATTTACACCTCTGATCTTTTCCTTATCGGAATTAATGTTAAAACTCATGGTGCTGCCGTATCCTTGACTTTTTCCTATCTTCTATTTATCATTATGCCCAATCAATACTAACAACTTGTGTTGATGCAACCCATTTAATATTTTGAACAGTTCCAGTTCTTTCAGTATTATAAGTAAAATTATTTGTAGATCCTTGGGGGGCAACAGTCCAAGACTCACCATTTGGAATATCATCTTTAATAATAGTAGTTAGAGATGATAGAACAGATACAACACCGAGACTGTTACATCCAACTGTACTCTCAATTTTCAAAGAGTAAACAGTTCCTGTGGGGTTTACTGCTAATATATTAGCAGTAATAAAGTTGACAGTTGAATTTGCGATTGGTATTCCAGAACCAATATCATCAGTTTGTAAAGATGTTGTGTTTAAACCCCTAAGAATATAATTTGTGGTTTTACTATCCGAATGAAATCGATTTTTTAATTCGAGTGTGTTTAGATTCTTAAAATCGCGAAACTCATTTGCGACTTGTGTATTTGATATAGAGAATCCTCCTACGGAATCAAACTCTTTATTGGTAATTGCCATTTTTTATCTCTTATAGATGTTTATAGTAGTTGTAACAATAACATTATCTCCTGTAGTCAATCCACTCGCTGCAGTGATTGTCAATCGCACATTATTTCCAGCATCGATATCAAACACTGATGTAAATTGATCTATGCCGGTTTTGACGTTTCCGAAATCAGTATATGAGATATCGGATCCGTTATTGACAACAGTAAATTCTACAATCTCTTTTTCACCTGAAGTAATATTTAAAGCAGCAACAGTAACTTTACATCCAATAGCAATACTTGGGTCGTAGAGAACAACCGCCCCAGTATTTACAGTTCCAATAGTGAATGATAAATCTTTTGTTGAAATTTTGTAATCGGAAAGCTCAAATTCTTTCAAGTCCGTATCAAAAATTTTAACTCCATTATAAATTCCTGTTCCAAATCCAAGATTAAAGAAAACATCACCTTGATCATCTAGTCTTAAAATAGGATCATTATTTACTCCAGAAGATACTCCTAAATCTAGGAACTCTCTTGAAGTAAAGATAAATGATCTATCTGAATTAGCACCATCTCCATTTAAAATAGTAAGAGAATTGTTCTCAAGAACAAAATTTTGTGATTCTATATTCAATGTTTCTCCAGAAACATTAATTGTATCTATAGATGAGAAGGTAAATCCATTTGTATTTAATGTTACAGTTTCTGATCCAGCATTAAAGAAATATAAAGTGTCTTCATCCGAACCTGGAGAAATTTCTGGTTTAATAAAAGTATCTTGATCAATATCTTTTACACCACCCAATGATCCCCAGTTAGATCCATCATATCCTTCGAAAATAGTATCAGATGTATTAAATCTTATTGATCCTACTTCTGCAGATCCTTTTTGATTTTGATCTCCAACAGGAATTACTAAAGAAGAAGTTGCATCAACTTTTAATTTTTGACCACTATTTGGTCTGAGAACTAAATCGCTTACATCTGTAGAAATAGAATTTCCAGTAAGTCTTAAATCTTGACTAATTACTAAAGGAGTGTTGTCAGTTGCACCTATTCTTACCTCAGATATTTCTTCAAATGATAATTCTGATACTGCAGTTACATTCCATTCTAGTTGAGCAGTTCCATTTGCTTCAGTTCCTGTTGTATGTGTTGGTGCAGTAGTTCCTGTCGTTCCACTTCCACCTACTGGAACGGTGTAAATATTTCTTTTATATTTGATGAATGCACCATCAGAAATTGCGGTATTTGCTGCCCATTCTGCGGAGTTTGGAGCAGAAATATTAATAGACTTAATCTTTTTAACAGTATTGAAGTTTAGAGAATTTGGTGTTAATTTTAGGGTGTTATTATTATCATTATAAAAATATAATGTATTGTCATTAGCACCAACAGTTTCTTCTGCTAAAATATAAGTATTTCCATCTAGGTCGCGAACTCCACCAAGAGAAGACCACGAAGAAGATGTAGCACTATAACCTTCATATTGATTAGATTCTGTATTAAATCTAATCGCTCCATTTTGTGCAATAGGTGAGTTTGGTCTTTGTGAACTATCTCCAGATGGAATAACAAACGCAGTTGTTCCTATTACTTTTGCTACTCTGTTTGGGGCAGGCGAGAATAATAAATTTTCTGATCCTAATGTAGATATAGTCGCATTTGAAATTGTAAGTAATCCGTTAGAATTGATTTGATTATTACTTCTTAAAACACCACTTGTTGTAATATTTCCCGAACTATTTGTAATTGATACATTACTTCCAATGTTTACATCAGGAGAAGTAAAATTAATAGCAGAACCTGTTACGTTTAAATTTGTAGTATTTAAATTTGATAACGTTAAAGAATTCGCAGTTATAGATGTTATATTACCTGTAGTTGAAGTTAACGTAGTTATATTGCCAGTAACTGTAGTAAATGCATTTGTGGTAATTCTACCTTCTGAAATTTCATTCTTGATGATATCAATAGAACTAATTGTAGATACCTCAATTTCTAATCCAGAACCAAAAACTTTTGGATTGTTTGTATCTACTGTTAAAGTTGCTTCATTTCCAGGACTACCGCCAACGTTTGCATAATTTACATTTGAACTATTGTTTGCATAGTAATATAAAGTTGGTGTATCTGATAAAACTTTGATTGTTAAACCAGAAGTTCCTAAAGATACTCCATTTTCATATGCATATCCACGGAAGTTTAATACACATGACCCACTTGTTATAGGTGATTTATCTACTGTAATATTGCTTCCATCTACAATAGAAACAACTTTAGTATCACTTTGCAAAGACCCATCACCACTAACTAAAGAAAGTCGCATTCCTTGGATAATACCAGTGCTGCTACCAACGTTTATTGAAGTACTTCCAGAAACCAAAGTTGCATTAACATTTTCAATAAAACCATTTCCCCAAATACCACCTGGAAACTGTGAAAGTTGAAAATCAAGTGGAGAAATACTGATGTCTCCTATATTAAAGGTATAAGAATTTCCTTCCAATAGAGTTAAATTTGGATTATATACTGGACCAGAACCAGTATCTATAGTAAACCCAAACCTTTCTCCAGATCCAGTTGCAGTAAGAGCAGTATAAATTGGAGTAGTTGTTCCTACAACAATAAACTGTGAAGTATTACCAAATCCACCTGCATCAACTAATAATGAAGTTGTGAATCCACTAGACTCTGTTACTTCTCTTACTTGAGCAGATATAGTTTCTGAAACGTCGTCAATAGTTACAACTACATCATCTGCTGGAGAAGATCCACCAACTAAGTTTCCTGCAATAGTTAATGTATTTCCGTCAGCATAAAAGAATCCAGATCCAACAATTACAACACTAGAAATAACACCTTCAGCATTTCTAGATACATTTAAAGTTTCATTAATTCCATTTGCACTATTTGTAGTAGTAGCAACGCCACTGTATGTCGCAGTTTTGTCTTCGGTGAATGTGAGGTTTGCTGCACCAGAAGCAATTGGATTCGCTGATAATGTTATTTCTCCAGTTCCCAAATTCACGCCAGTAACTGTAATGTTGGGACCCACAGAACCAGTTCCTGTAGATGTTACTCTATAACCAATTGCAATCCCTGCAGCATTAGATACTGTTGTTAGATTTGTGATTGTGGTTAATGTTGCTGATAGTGGTCCTACTGTATTTGGAGTTAATGTAGTAGAAGATGTTAAGTTTGCTGAAACAGGAGTTCCATCTCTAAGTTTAATAGATTGACTTGTGGTAAATGTCCCACTGGGAATTGTAGATGCTCCAAAAGTTAATTCTTGTAAGTCAATTACTCCAGCAGTATAAGAAATTGGTTGTACTAAGTCAGTATTTGTTACACTGATTAAATCATCTTCAAAATAACCAATACCACCATTAGATACAGAAACTGATGATACAACACCAACATTATTAATAGTATAAGTAAATGCTGATGTTGGAGTTCCGTAAGGTGGTGTGAAAGTTAATGTGCTACTACCAGAAGTTGCTGGATTATTATTAATTGTTACGATATTAGTATCATAATCAACAGACTCTACTAGAGTTTCTCCTGAACCTAAAGATCCAGTTCCGGAAGTTGCAGTTACAACAGATCCAGGAACAATTAGGGAAACATCACTTACAGTAAATGTAAGTTCTGGAACAGTATTTCCACCATCACTACCAACTAAAGTGGTAGTTACACCAGTCTGTGTTGCTGGCAAAGAAATGATATCATTTGCGAGATAATCATTAGCAGCATTATTGAATGTAAAATTTCTTAAAATTCCTGGTTGTGAAGTAATAGTAAAAGATGCATTACTTCCAGTTGATCCAACATCTGCAGCTGCCACAGAAAGAATATCATTTTGGATATAATTTTGACCGCTATTTACAATAGTTAATGCAGTAATTGTTCCATTTGGATCGATACTATTAATAGTATACCCTCCACCAGTTCCTGCTCCAATTGTAACTGGTGGGATTTCTAATACATCTGTTGCTTGATAATTGGAACCAATAGATGTAAATGTAATTGCTGAAATATTTCCAGTGTTATTAACAGTTACGTCAGCAGATGCACCCGTTCCAAATTGTTGAGGAGTTCCTGTGGTAAAATTAATATCTGCACCATCAGTATCGATAATTCCTACGTAAGAAGCAGTAGTCAAAGAGTAACCACTTTCAACTATTACATCTGTATATGCACCTGCTTGTCCGACTGTTCCAACTGAAATTGTAGTTATACCACTAGGGGGTGTTCCAACACCTCCAGCACCTCTAATAATTAGAGAATCATCAACGCTAGGATCTGATAGATCAAATCTATAAGTACTTGCTGCTTCAAAATTTAAAACAAGTTGTTGTGATCCATCTATGAAGTAATCACCAAGTTGTTTGGTTACTACAAAAGTTTGCTTTGCTTGGTTTCTTAAATTTACATTACTATAAACTCCTTCAGTATACCCACTACCTGCAGCAATAGAACCAGAATACGATATACCACCAGAAACTGTGATATCTGCAGTAGCATTTGTTCCGGTTCCTCCCGTTAGTGATACTCCAGTATAACTTCCGTCAGTATATCCAGAACCAGCGTTAGTAATATCTACTATAATTGGATCAACTGTAAATGATACAAAACTTCTAGTGGACGTTGACCCACCGGTTGTTGGTATGTTACTAAAATTTCCTGGTGTGTAGTTTGTTGATGAACTTGGTGTTCCTACAAAGTCATCTACAGTTAGACTTAAAATTCCACTTTGTCCAGTTCCACCAATAGCAGAAATTTGATTATATGTTCCTGGATCATAATTTTGACCTCCGGAATTTATGACGAGTCCTTCAGTAAATAATTCGGTTTTTCTAAAGACAAAATCTCTATAAGAAAGAAATCCACTATCTTCTAGTTCATAAAGCAATTTGTTATTTGAAACATATCCAATAATACCTTGAGATTTTCTGTAAAATCCGAGTGTATTTTCTGAATCAAAAGATAACGACGGCGTAGAAATTGTTCCATTGCCAAGTTTTAAGTTACCTGTAGATAAATCACTACCACCAGATGTTACACTGAAAACTTGTGTGCTGATATTATTAATTTTTTGCCTTTGAATCTCAAAGGTATCGGTTCTTGCTACATTAATTGCTGGCATTTCTTATTAGCTCGCGCAGAAGGGATTTTATTTCAGAAACTTCATTCTTCAACATATTTATATCTTCTAACGCGGAATTCAAGTGCTTTGATTTGCGTCTAGATTCTATGGCAGAATCATCGAAATTAATTATAGCACCTGTGGTCTCGTCTCTTACGAGACCATCATAACCTTCAACTTTAGTATAACTCATACGCGGAAATTAGAAAGCTGCTACAGCACGAATATCTTGAATCTTGGGAACAAATGCTGGATCAGTTCCCATCATAACAATTTTAATAGAAAAAGCAGAAAATTCTGGTAAATTAGAAACACTATATTTAATATCCTGATATGATGATTGCTTTTCTAATGCAGATGATATTGTATTTTCTGGAGTAGAAATAACTAAACTGTCAGGTTCTCCCGATTCGTTAAAATATTCCCAATCAATATCTTCAAAATTTTCTTGACTAGATGAAGTTTTATACTTATAAAGAACGGCAACATCAGAAATCTCTTTGGTGTTCAAAGTTAATTGGACATTGATAGCAGTTCCTGGATTATTGATCGTAACTTCTTTTGTAACATATTTTGCAATAGATGAAGTGTTTCCGGAAGTATTTTCTGGGACAAATTCTACACCATTTGTATATGTAAGTTTTCCAATTTCAAGTAATTTTGCATCAGCATCTTCTTGACCTGGATATTTTACAAAATCTCCAACTCTAAAGATATCTTTTAATTGATCTGCCGTAATAGCATTTCTATTAAATGCTGCAGAATCAATAATTCTTCCATCGAAGTCATTATTAATTGGTTGAATATCATTTTTTAAAATTAAATCTTGAGTTTTATTATTCCAAATTACAGTTCTTCCGGTGATATTATTATCGTAAGTTTCTGTAAAAACAGATGGGTTTCTAGCAACGATTGTAGAAGCATCTTCAATATCAATAAACAATTGAATTGGATTTGTATCTACAGTGGCTCGTGGAACTTCGATTCCATTGACAGATTCAACTAAAGTTGGTTGATTTCCAAGTGCTAATCTTTCACCTCTTTTAAAATACTGTGCAGTTTTTACTCGTACCCATACAGTGTTGCCATCTACTTTTGCAATTGTTCCAATTGCTTTAGAAGTTTGACCTTCTACTGATTGATCATCTTGGATAGAAGATCCACCTAGATTTGATACGTTAAATTTGTAGATAGGGAAAAATTGAATTATTTGATCTCTTCTTCCATATCTGTTTTCTTTACCGGTTGATTTTTCAATTCTATTTGTGATAGTCTTGACACTTGCAGTTGAAAGATCAATTACTGGAGAAAGATATGATACTTCAGAAGATAAAGATAACTTATAAGTTAATGAATTATCAACATTATTAAAAATTTGATTTACTTCAGATAAAATCATTTTCTGATTTGTGAAATAATGTGGTTCGTTTAAAAATGTTTTTTCATAATCATTTTGATTATATGATGTATATGTTGATGTAGTAGAGTCCACAGGAATAACATCCGTAGTCTTAACAGTAGATTCTAACTTAGTAGAACTAAATGTTAAATATTGGATTTGTGGATAAAGAACTTCAAATTTTCTATTATAGGTAGCATAAAGACTCTTTCCTCCCCCAATAGTATTATTTGCTGAAGATGTTGTAGATGTGATATTGTAAGTATCAATTCCACTATTGGAAATTGTAAACAATCGACTATTTAAAACATTAGCGGTGATGCCACCAGTTCCCAGTGCCGTTCTGAAAAATACCCTAGAGTTTCCGCTATCTTCAAATCCATGATTTTTGTGTTGGACTTGTATAATTTTGTTATTATTTTTGAATAGTTTTGCCGTAGCATTTGTATTCGATCCGGCGCTAGTTTCTAATGGATTGTTTTTTAGTAATTCGTAACCAAGAGATTCGTTCTTTAAAATTAATTCAGATGTTCTACTAATATCAAATTCTGCTCTATACAATGAGAATTTAAGATCTTCAAAATTATCTTCAGTCCAGTTATCAATATTTTGTGATTTGTAAACAGAACCTAAAGATGGTTGCGTGGTAATCACAGTACTAGTAGAAATGTCAGTTTCGCCTAGTCTAGATGCCCAAAGTTCATAATCTACAGAATCAGTTTCTACAGCAAGTGCATATTCAGTATCATTTTGCAAATAAACTGGATGATCAAAGACAAATTTAGTTGGTGTAGTAGACTCAGTAACTCCTTCGAAATCGGTTGCTACGCCCATCCTAACAGCAGGTGTATCAATTGATATGGAAGTCTCCATAACACACCCTCCAGCGCCATTTCCTACGCCTTTGATGACGACTGAAGGTGCTTCTGTATATCCAAATCCTGTTAATGAAACTTCAGCATTATAAATTTTTCCTTCAGAAACTTCAATTCTAGAGGTTGCAACAGATCCTCCCGGAAGTCGAGGACTCTCGATAGAAATAATTGCACTGTCGTAATTATTTCCGGTGTTAACAATTCTAATATCAGATACACTTCCACTATCTTTAGCAATAGTTACTAATCCAGTTTCTCCTTGTGTAGCATTTGTTAAAGTAACTGATGGAATTATTAAAGATTCATTTTGGTTAAATGAACGACCATTATGATTTGAAAGAACCATAGTATACACTTGCTCATTCGTTAACAAAAATCTTCCTGTGGAAGAAGGAACTAAATCAACTCCATTTTTGTCAATAATTTTTTCAATTGGACCACTTGCAGCAGTTGTAGACCCAACCACATTTTCACCTTTAGTCACATTAACATTACCATTCGTATATACTTTTAAGAATGTTAAAGGTGATAGAATTCTTTCTGTTCCAGGAACAATATTTTTTCCTGGTTTATCAGAATCTACATTTGAAAGATATACTTTGATTGGGATAATAGTACTCTTTTTCTTGAAGTAGAGGTCAACCCCTGTTGTGAATACACCACCATCATAATTTTCAATCTTGAATGTTTGTGCTAATGGATTTGGTCTTATCGGATTGTCGGTATTGGAATCGACAAATTGGATACCCTCATTGGCTTTAAAGTATGCTGGTTTTGTTGAAATAATGTTAGAAGGATTATTTGGTAAAATTCCTGTAGCATAATACTTAACTTCTGCATATGTATCTACTTTAAGTTTATCAGAATCTGTGGAACTAGATGTAAATCTAAAAGTTTTGATTCCTGTGCTTATTTTAATTTCTTCTGCAGAATCATCATAGTCTACCGTGTCTATATCACCAGTCCATGTAGTATTTTCAGATGGTGGTAAACCTGCAGGAATAATAATTAATCCACTTGCATTTCCATCAGAATCTGTAACAATTTTTCCATTGAAAGAAGACAATGAATTTGTGGCAATACCAGTAAATCTTAAATCGGGATTAACCCAACGACTAATATTTCTTCCTTCTAAGAATACACTAATCTCTGTATTTGGTTTTAATCTTTGAAGAACATACTTAACTGGAATACTCCTTGCAAAAAACTGCAATGAAGAAGAAACGTTTCTTTCTCTAGTTGTGGTAATTTGAACTCCCTTAGCAACGTCATTATTATTAGGACTAATATTAGAAGAACTAGAAATAGATGCAGATTCTACGGTTGCTTGTGAGTCAATGCTATTGACACCACCAAGAGAATTAATTGCAGTAAATGATGGCGAAGAACCAACCCAGTTTATAATAAATGAATTATGTAAAGATGAAAAACTCTCTGTTACATCTACTTTAGAAAGGAAAATTTTATATAAATCAGTGTTAGTATCTACAATCAAAGGTGTTGCAGTTTGATCATACCACTGATCAATACTTGGTGATATATTTACATCTCCAACATATTGAAGGACAACGAACGGATTAGGGTTTAGTGGTTTTGAAGCAAAACTATTTCCTAATAGTTCTATATCTGTGTATGGTAAAGTAACAATATCTCCAGATCTTTTATATCCAGAAACAACTCTTTGATCTTCCCTTTCGTTGTTTTCTTTAAGGATAAAAGAATCTTCTTTTGATTGTGGACGTAATACAGACTGTTGAGAATCAATAGAACATTGGTAATCAGAAGATACTAAATTACCAGATCTATGTGATTCAAAATTATCTACTAAGAATCCACTCTTAAATCTATCAAAACCAATTTCATCTTTAACTTGCATGTTTAGAGCTTGCTGCTCTAGAATACTTAATGTAGTATAATACTCTAAACGTTCAATACGTTTTTCTAGTTTACCGATATCACGCATTGTATAACGACGGTTATCAATGTTTGTAATTCTTACATCTTTACTGTTAGTTGTATATGCAGGAATGTATGCATAGAAAAGTGGAATCGCATCATCAACAGGATCAGGTTTCGTTGGATTCAATGAAGAGTTTCCTTCTTTAGCAATAAATTGACCTTTCTTATTAAGAAAAATTCCATCAATTCTATCGAGATACTGAATTTGACTGAATGATAATGTGTATTCTAAGTTAGAATCTGATGCTGGTGAGGATGCAATAACTGCTCCAGAATTAGCAAAACTTCCAATAGTATTTGATAAAGAAGATTTATTTTGGAATCCCGAAATAGTTGAGGTTGAATCTACCTTTGGTCTGAAATCGATAACATTCTTAAGGTTTACAATTCCATGGACTGTAGAATTGAATGAAGGAATTTCATCTTCAGGAACTCCTGCTTCATGGAGATAACTATCGATAGTGCAAAAATCTCCTTGTGAATGTTCGAAATAATCGAAAGCAACTACTAATTGACCAGTAGTTTCTACTGCTCCTGATTTTAATACAATCCTAGAAACATCATATACTGTATCTCTTTGACCATTATCAAAAGTAAATCTATCAGTTACATCAGTTCCGGAAACTAAGTTACCTGCAGTATCAACACTGGGTGGTTGTGTTTGACTTCCTTCGTAAACATATCTTAATTTGTACGCATCTGAATATGTAATAACTTCTACTACATCACTATCATAGTCTTTTCCTCTGAATGGAATTACACGATCTCCAGAAGAAGTAATTACAATTCTTTTGTTATCGACAGAAGTTTTTAATCTTGGTTTTGCATTTTCTACTTCTAAAGTAGCACTTAATTTTAATGTTGGATATGTTCCGTTAGTTGGGATTGTTCCAAAATAAGTAGAAGACAGATTTAAACTGATACTTCCAGAAGTAAGACCACTCGAAGTATCTGTAGATGAAGTAATCGTAATAAAATCTTTTTCAACATAAACAATATCACCTCTTTGTATATTTGGAGCATCCCCTGGATTCAATACGGTAATAATATAATTATTTTCTGTAAACTCGGCAAACCTTTGAGTTCCAAATGGTAGTTGTGCAGCAAATGTGATAGTTCCACCAGAAGATGCTGCTGTAGTTACAAAATCTCTACGGAAAAAATACTTAATATCAGTTTGCTCAGGAGTTGTAGAAATTTTTTGGATCTGCTTACTACCAGTAGGAAATACTAAAGAACCTTGACTTGAATTAACTACTGTAGGTCGTAAACGAACAACACTAGTGTTAACAACATCTCCTGGTAAAGATATATCTAAGTAAATTCTTGTCTTTGCAGAACTTTCTGCAATTGTCGCATATTGAACAATTGAACGAACAATTCTATTGTCTACGTCAGTAAACTGTACTAAATCTCCTTGTTGTAAAACTAAACTAGCATCTGCGTTAAAACTAGTAGATTCTACAAAATTAGAACCTTTACTTCCAAAGAAAGTAAATTCAGTTACAGATTTAATTTCTGCAAATTCTTTATCGTCTATTACAACATCTGCTGTAAATATATTTGCATTTCCAGAACCGTATTCTGATGCAAGAGATTTAACATTTTGAGGGGAATACGTTGTTACAGTATTTCTATAAAGAACGGGAATGACAGAAGCACCAACAGAAGGATCAGATGATCCTGATGGTTGAACAACTGTTACAGCTGGAGGTTGTGAATACTCAACTGATAAAGCATTTCTATTATTAACAATTACTCTGTAAAAACCACCATTACTTTGTCTTTGTAGTTCTGCAACACCAGCGTCATATTCTACTCCGTTAATAACTAGAGCAGAATTGCTAGCATATCCAAGTCCTGGATTAGCAACAATAAAATGTGAAATTGTATTGTCTTTTGCAATCCTAGAAACATTACTATTTTCATCTCGAATACTTTCTCCAGAAACAAATCTTCCAGATAGAGTTTTGACAAAAAGAATTGGTCCAATAGAATATTTACCAGATGGACCCCCTTCTACGACACCATATGCACCGCTGGTTAAACCAAAAACATAATCCCCTACATTGAAACTGCCTTCAGATGGGGCATTGTCTAAAATAAGTTTAGTAAAAAACTCAGGATCGAAATACGACAATCCAAAAATAGAATTATATGACGGAGAACCATCTGGTAAACGACCTTTAGATATTACAATATCAGAATCTGAATTAAATCCAGTTCCCCTCTTCTTAAGGAAAAAATTATTTGGTTTTGCTCTTCCAATTAAAGGAGTAATAGTTTCACTATAATCTACAATATAACCCAACTCCCCAGTGTCAGCAGCTGCAGCTGCTTGAGTTGTGTATATTTTTCTCCTCTTTCCGGCATCACCTTCATCATATTCTTTTAATAAAAGTTCTACATCTGCTTTGTCTCCAAAAACAGTTATTTCTAAGTATTTTACATTATCATTAGTATTAAGTAATGGTTTATTTACTTTTGCAAATGCTAAAGATTTTAATGACCCTGTTGCAACAGTTGTTCCAGAATCATCTCTAGTCTTAACAAAATAAAGAGTTCCCAATTCAGATTGAAAATTATTTCCGGTAAATCCTACAATTGGATTATTTGTATCTGTTACATCAATAGTAATAGTTTTTACACCATCATCGACACTAAAAGACTCACCTCTTCTAGATAAAGTTTGTCTATGTGCAGTTGATAATTCTGTATCGTTCAGACCAATCGATCCGTCACTAAATGTGGCGTACAAATTTACAAATGGATATGCTGTTAATTCAGCACCTTCTTTGTTAAGTGGAACACTACCGTAGTTATTGGTAATATTAAAAGTTGGTAAAGATTTTGTTTTTAACCTTATGTTATCACTAGTAAGACTTTCTCTTGCTTTATTTACTTCAATATACTTTGTTTCTTTATTAACAATTTCAAATCCACGTATATATGCTTTTCCTGGACCAACACTAGCAATTAATTTTCTTGATGCTTCTGCTTCAGTTAATCCATTAATTTTATCAAATTCATCTTTACTATAGATACCACCATTTCCATTTTTTTGTGCATATTCTCTAATATCTACAGAAAAATTATCTACAATGTAATCGCCACTTTCATCATAAGTTCTTCTGGCAAGTGTCTTCTCAATTAAACTGTAATTAGTTACCGATACTTTTTTTTGTATAGATCCTTTATATACTGTAATTAGTTGAATAAAATTTTTGTCTGTTTTTTCATTCAAATCAAATCTTGTTAGATTTAAACTAATCTTTAACCTATGTGCTCCAGGCGAAGTAAAATTTGAAGATCCAATAGAATTGTCATAAAGACTTGGGTCTTCTTCTGGGGTAATGATATCTTCGCTAATAGTAAACCCTACTTTAGCAGATGGAATATCATAGTAATTGTCTATGATTAAAAGTTCTCTTTCATTTCTAACAAAAAATCCATTTACAAAATATATTCCTTCTTCTACTTCAACAGCAGAAGAAAAACCCATTGCTGGACTTTCTAAAGAAGTAGATTCTTGTGTGTCCGGATTCGTAATACTAATACTAGTAGGCAAAACACTACCATCTGTTCCAACTACTAGAAGTGGAGTATTTACTCCATCAACAACTTCTAAAGTCTCACCTTGACGGAAAGTTGGTTCTGTATTAGAATCGCCGCTATTTAAATAATTTACATATAATGTATCTGATCTAGTATCATTGCCTAATTTACTTTTTAATACCGTAGCAATAACACCAGAACTTAAACCTTTTAATTTCAGTCCTATTAGTTGAGTAATATCATATTTTTTATATACAATATCATTTCCTTCATTGACAGCAACTTCTGATATAGAAGATAACTTTACATAGTCTAATCTAGTATTAAGTCCAACTTCTCCAGGAACAACTAGGTCGCCTTGTTTAAAAGCATACTTGCCGTAACTTTCAATCTGATTCTGCAGAATAGATTGTATTTGTGTTAATTCTCTAGTTTGAATAGAATATCCAGGACGGAATAGAATTTTATAAAAATTCTTACTTGCGTCGAAGTCCTCGAAATAAGGATTTACATTAAGGTTTGTCTTCTGTGGCATCGTTTTCCGCCAAATACTAGCATTCTTTGTCCTTAGTATTTATAGAGATAAAAAAAATCCCCCGATTTCTCGGGGGACTTAAATGTATTTAATTTTGATCAGAATTCAATGACTAATTTAATATCTTCAATTTGGTCAGCAGCACGAGTAATTAGGCGACGATTTTCTAAGTAAATAACTTCACCTGAATTATTTTCGATTTCTGGATTTGCTAAACCAGTTGCGCTACCAGCATCAACTCCAGGAAACTGAGTGCCCAAAAGTGAACCAAAGTAGTTTGTATCAACATTACCAGACGCTGCACTAAGACCACCAGTAATTGCGTTGGCAGTGCTTTCAAATGCTCTTACAACACCCTGATCTTGATCACTATCAACTGTTTGGATATACTTAAGAACTCCTGCAGTAGTTGAACCGCTATCTAGAGTCCATGAAACAACAGTTCCTTTTGCAGTTCCACCACTTACAGTTTGAGTAATTTGCTCATCTGGAATAAAGTTGGCGGATCCTCCAGTGATTTTGACTGCCTTTAGACCCGAACGGGTGTCAAGAGTGCATGGGGTAGTTGTACCAAAGTCAAAGGGATCCTTAAGAATACCAATACGGCGGAAGTCATTATCTACTGGGAAGTCACCAGAACCTTCAGAATAAGTAAGGCGAATGTTAGTCATTACACGCTTACCATTTAATTCTTGCTCGTGGTCAGAACCATGTCCGCCCTTAGGTGACATAACAACTTCAATGGCACCAACCGCAGCAGCACCAGTAGCGACAGCATTTGATAAACCAGAATCGGAGAATAAATTACCGTTTCCTAGCAGAACTTGACCATATGTGTATCCAGTTCCTTTAGTTTCAATGCTAGTAGAAGTAATAGTTCCACTGCCATTTGTTTCAAACTTAACTACTCCACCAACTCCATCACCTTTAATAGAGGTATATAAAGTAGTAGAAGCAGGAAGACCAGTTCCTGCTTTTTCAATAATAGCAACTTCAACTGCACCATCAACAGCAGCAGCAACTACGTTTGTACGTGAATTGTTACTTGGAAGAACAATAGGCATGAAGTCCGAAGAAAGGAATCTTAGAACATCATCGGTAGGCATGGTATACATATACTTCCAGATATATCCACTAGCATCTGATGCTGTGTAAATTCCGCTAGCATAATTACCCGAAGAAGTCGATGGTTCTTCTACAGCATTTTGACCACTGGGAAATGTCTCATTCTCTCCATTATAAAGACACTTGAATACTTCATAATCTGAGTTTAGAACATAAAATTTAGCATTTGCAATGGAATCTTCACCAGTTGCAGTTGTCTTGCCAATTTGACCACTACCTGCAGGACTTGCAGAATAGTCAGGTTTCCACATATCAAACTTAGGATTTACAGCTACATCCCAGTTATAACGACGGATTACAGTTCTAGCAAATGCACTAGTAATACGCTTTGCTGCAATTAATTCGTCATAAATTTCTACTTTTTCTCTCTGATTGTCTAGAGGTGCAGGTGGAATTTCTTCTGTAGCATAGCGATATACACCAGAAAATGCAGTTGCGTCAGCAGTAATAGTACTACCAGCATCTGATGTTTCTCTAAGTGGGGAATTGATTGGTGGTTTTGAATTAATACCAGATGTGCCACCAACATCAGTTATAAGGAGTGCAGTATCATAAACTGCAGCGATTGTTCCTTTAAATGCCGTGGTAGCGTAATTGCCAGCAGCAGTGCCGACAAAAATTTCATTTCCTACAGTAAAATTCGTGCTTCCTTTAGCATGAATTTCCAAATATGTTTTCCACGGTTGTGGACGACCGACAAAGAAATACATTCTTGTGCGATCTGCACCTGTATCACTAGCACCTTCGGTTAGTGATTCCAGGAATTGTTTCGCGTTAAAAATACGAAACTTATCAGAGATAATAGCAGCCATTGGTTTTCTGTTCCGATGTTAGTGATTTGTGCTTGTGTTATTTATATTTATATCTTTATTCAGTAAACTGTAAAGGGTATCAATTCATCACCAGAAGTAATAGAATTTGGTCCTCTAAACAAAGTGCAACCAGTAAATTCAGTAGATGTTTTGCCGGTGTATTGAATTACCGATCCACTAGAAGTAAATAAATATCCAGAATCTGGGAAATATGTAGTATTTAATACAACAATTGTAGTAGGTATAGTTCCACTGGATGTTGTTGTTGCAACCGGATTTTGAATAGATGGTGGTAGTAAGTTAAATATTCTTCCATTCAGTGTGTAACTAGAATTTGATCTTTCCTCAAAGTCTCTAATAGTTACATCACTATACATCATAGCAAATTCTATTAATGTTATTCCAGAAACATTTGCTGCCCCACTATCAAAAGAACTTTGGAAAGATCCGATTGTATATCCAGCATTTGATATACTGTAATTGCCTTGATATTCATTTTGAGTTGAAGATTTATTTTCAACAATAATAGTGTCTCCACTTCTAGTAATAACTTCATAAGTGTTGTTCGATAATTCTAGAATATCGACTTCTCCAGATCTTGTGTTAATAGGATCTGATATGAAGACCGACTCTTGATATATGTCAATAATTCCTGATGGAGGTGGTATTCTTAGAAGTTCAAACTGATTTTTTGTTATTGTTTGTGTGGGAGTAGAAATTTGAACATTATTACGAACTTCAGTGTTTGTCACTAATTGTGACATTGAAACTATATCATGCGAGTGTGTTTGAATAACTTTAACTTTTTCTGAAGTAATCGAAGAAATTTCTGTATTAATTTCTATATTTGATCCAATTACAATATCAATATTAGTTTGATTGATGGTGGTTATTGGAGTAATTACTTGAATACTAGTCTTAGTTTCTTTTTTACCTAACTGTGATGCAGCAGGCATAGTGACTAATAAAGAATCAGATTCAACAATAGTTACACCAACCGAAAGTGATACAGTTGGATCTGGAATTTGTCTAATGAATATTCCAGCATTCCACGATTGTGCAGTCGTGTTGTTTTCGCCTCTTTGTACCATTAAGAAGCGATCATTCATCTTACGATAGTAGCGAACTACTTCAGTGCCAATTAATAAGTAACCATAAGAACTAAATTTAGAAGTATCAGTAATGTATACAATGTTATCTGTTGCAGTTAGTGGAAGATCTAAGAATGCACCAGTAGCATAATAATTAATATTGGAAAGTGCAGTATTGTTTATAACATTATTAACACTAGAAGTTATCTCTCGTGTTGCTGATGCAGTGAGTGTAGAAGAAGATTCAATATCAACAATATATGGAGTGCTAATAATATTTGTTACTGTAGTTTCTTTAAACTGAGTATCTACGTTTTGTAAATCCAATTCAATAATTACATTTCCAACATCAAGTTGAGCATTCAAATCTTCACTTGCTTCTAATGATTTTGGTGTAATGATGTTTTTAATTTGCCTGTCTGATCCTACTGGACTATTAAATAAAATAGAAGTGAATGAATTAATTTCAGGAATTTGACTTCCAATGACAGAAACGTTAGATATGACAGATACATCAAGAAATATTCGACTCGTAACATCTAAAATAAGTTCAGTTAGTCCAATTCCGCCACCATCAGGTCCTCTTTCAATTACATATTTTCTAGCAACAACAACTTTTGGTGTTTGAGTGTATCCAGATCCACCATCAATTAAATCAACACTTATAACATCTCCATTGTTTACCAATACTCTCGCTCTAGCACCACCACCATTTCCATCTTTTGGAATAAAATTCAATACTGGTGTTGTATAATATTGATATGCAGTGGGTTGTGTGATTGGGTCATAACTACGTTGGTTCCAAGTCAAATCAACAACAGAACCATTTTCTATAGTAGCAACCACAGACAATCCTTCACCTCTAGTAATTCCATTGTAAGAACTTACATCAACTTCACCATAAAAAGAATTAGATAATTGCTGTTGTTTTCTTCCTTCTGTACTCGTTACTTGAGTTGGAAGCATTTTAATTTTTCTAAAATTATCTTCACCCTCAATTTTAATTTTAGAATTACTTCTTAAACTAATGAATGGGTTTGATGAGGAAGATTGTGTTTTAGTTTCAAGAAAATTTCTTCCTACTTCATCTACATTGTATGTTATAGTGTTGCCACTAGAATCAATTCCAATAAAAATTCTTTCTGGTTTGAAGTATCTTCCTTTTACACAGAAGTATACATCGCGACCCTGAATTAGTTCACATTCAATACCAAATGCATCGAAAGTTAGTGTTCCAATAATATTAGAGAAGTTTGAGCAATCACCAATTATATTCAACGATCCGTCATCATTAATTTGATATGCTTGAATCGGGTTGCCAATTCTTTCATTCATCCAAGAAAATGTTAAAAATTCATCTACATTACTATTAGTTTCTAAAGAAACTACGGACTTTGCACCGTAAATATTTTTATTATAATTATAGATTGTTAGAATTTGACCGATATCTCTACCATACAAATATCTAAAATCAATTTTCATCTGTTCCGTAACTGGGAACTTAAATGTAATATTTGGTCCAGATATTTCATAAGAATCTTCAGGTTTTTGTAATACACTATCAATAAAAACTAGCAAATAATCTGGTTCTTCGATATTTGCAACTGTATTATCTTCAAGATCTAAAATTAAGAATGGACCTTTTGTTACATTGTTAATAAAATCTCGTTGGATAGTAAGTCTCTTGTAATTTCCTACACCCCTACCAACAACTCTCTCTACAGCAGTTGGTTCTCCTAAAGATCTAGCACCAGAATCTTGATCCCATATTGGAGCAACATCAAATATTAGTTTATTGGGAACTACTGTTCTATCAATATAATAAGCATCATCTCCAGGGAATTCTGCTGTAAACTTAGTTTCCTGTAAGACTGCATTTAAAGTTAGTAAAATATTTTCATATTTTTCAAGAACTACCTGATCTCCGTTACTCCAATACATTTCAAATTCTTTATTTTCACCATCTACATAATCTGGAAGAGTTTTATCAGACTCTATATCATTTAAAATATCATCTAGTAAAGAATATAAAGAATTTACAGATGAAATTACAGTAGTGCATTCTTCTTCAGGAAGAAGAGGATCAGGTAAAATATTGTAATTAGAGTAAGTTAATTTATTAGTCCAATTTCCACTCTTATTTTCATTTTGTTTTGTTGGATCAACTGTGCCAGGACCATCTTCTATAATATCTTTAACAATTGTTATGTAAGAATTAATTGAAGAAGAAACTTCTGCACATATAGGTGTTTCTGAATCTGCAATGATATCAGGATCTGTTACTGGAGTAATTGATGTATATGTTCCTGTTGGGAGAATTTGTCTCACTGCTAAAATAGCAAGTTCTGCTACCTTATCCCATGCTAATATTGCAGCAGCAGTTTCATCAGGAGTTCTGTTTAGATATGCTAATTCTTCTCCAATTGGGTATGGTTTTCTAGTATAATAAAGTTGTGCAAATTCTACAACCTTTTCATTGCCACCAAATTTTAAGTGGTAAACAATATTATCAATCAAGAAACCTAAATCTCTAGAACATTTTGAAACTGATGTTGATAGCGATGGATAAGTAGCGTAAACTAGTTGAGAAATTTCTTCTTGTAAATATGCTTTGTTTGCATTGATTAAATTGGAAGCATCGTAAAAAGTTCCATTATTAACAGCACTGAAAGAGAAAGTTGCAACACCACTTCCACTTATAGAAAGTGGAACATTTACGATATCTCCATCAGAAACGGTATATGTTTCGCCTGGATTAACTGCTAAAGTGCTAGTCTCAAGAGTAACATTGCCAGTAGTAGTTCCAGATACATTTGTTGTTCCTGCAGATGCACCAACAACACCACCAGCATTTGCTAAAGCAATTTTATTTAATGTTACCTGTGTTAAACTATCGATCGAAACAATTTTTGTGTCACTGCTAAATGCTTTTCCTGAACTAATAAACATACCAACCGCTAAGTTGTTAGTGTTTGTAACATTAACAATTTTAGATCCTAAGATATAACTAACTAGATTATCAGTGTAGTCCCAATTTCTAATTGAAAGATTTGCTAGGTTTGTAGCATATTTAAAAATTGCTAAAGACTCTGTTTTATTTTCTGTGATATAAGCACTACCATTTGCAAATAAGGTAGAGTAATCAAATACTTTTATGTTTCCACCAAATCTTAAATCATGTTCATATGCTTCTAAAATATAACCAATATCAATAGAGTAATCATCTAACTTAGTACTCCAATCAAGTTCTGGATATTTTTCTTGACCATAACCAACCGACTCCTCAATAATAAATTGCTTGTTGCGATTAATTTGATTAGCTGCATCGATCCAAATTCCATTTCTTTGGAAAATATTTCTTAATTTTCTTATATACCTTGTATTATACTGAGCATCTGTAAAATAATATGCTCTTCCTACAAATCTAGATCCTTCGAATGCAGATGTTGCAGTTAAACTTTGACCAGTTAATTTTGCACCTGCACCAAGAGGTGGTTGAGAAAAGATAATTCTATCTCCAGATACAGTATAAGAAACTCCTGGTTCTTGTAAAATTCCATCTAATGTGATAATTAAACTTTCTGCACTAACTGGAGAGAATGAATTATTTTGCGGATCTTTAACTTGGAAAGATGTTGTTCCTACTAATTGACCATCTGAATTAAATGTTCCATCAAACGCTGGTAGTAATGTAAAATTAAATGCACGAGTTTGATTGAAATTGTATTCTGAGGTTGCCGCAGATCCAGAACCTTCTACTAAATTGTTAGTTCTTACAGTTTGAATTATTTGTGTAGTTATTTGCTTAGTGCTTTCAACTGTAATATTATTCTTTTCTGGATCCCATAATTGAATAATACTAAAAGTATCTGCTTTACGAGATGCTACTGGCATTTCATTACTGCCAATAGTATCAATATCTACTTGTCCAAATAATTTAAATCCGGCAGGATGTGTGGTTGACTTAATTAAGTCTCTCCACTGTTCAATAGAAGTTTTAGATTGAATAACGTAAGAATAATCTTGATAGAAGAAACTATCTGTTATTTTTTGATTTGATACACCTAACTTTCCTTTATCTGAAGTGTAAAATCCCAAGTTATCATAGTAACTACTAATATCTACTTTTAAGATACTTACAAATATTTTTTTAACTTTGGCAGTAGATCTGGAAATATTTCCTAAAATGGAAACATTTTCCCTAACGATACCATTAACTTTTTTGACTTTGAGTAAATTTGAATCTTTTCGGTATTCGGAAACTTCTGCTGAAAATACTTCTACGTTATTAACAGTTTGTGTTACTCTTTCCCCTCTTTTATATTCAAACTCTGTCCCTGTAGATTTTAATTGTAACGTGTAATTTGAAGTGTAATTTGAAGATACTGTTTCGTCAACATAATAACCTCCGCCATTATCGATAATTGATATTGTTAGTGGAACTCCAATACGATCACTTTCGGCAAACAACTTAACATCCGTTTCAATAATCTCAATTACAGGTGCTTTAGTGTAACCTTTTCCAGGATTATCAACAACAATAGTATCAATTTTACCTTGATTTTGTAAAATTTTGAAAGTAGCTCCCACACCATCACCATCTGTTATGAAAACTTTAGGTTTTGTGTAATTACTTCCATTATTATTAATTTTAACACTGGAAATAATATTAGCATCTGTATCATATAAAACAGTAGCATCTGCTTTGAAATCATTTGCAGGATTTACACCAGTAATTGTTGGAAGTTTTTTATAATTATCTCCTAGATTGACAATTTTAATATCTTCAATTGAACCAATAGCAAATTTACCTGTAGTAGTATAAGTAATAATTCCAGAACCATCCCATAGTGGAGTCGAAGTTATATCATAAACAAAACGATTGGGGGTAACATAATTAACAGTCTTTGTTCCTTGTAATGGATCTGTAATAATTTTAAGAAACTTTCCTTCCGAATCTACAATTCCATTTTTATCAAAATAATAAAAATTTGTAAAGTTAGTTTTTACTTTTTCTTGGAAATTGTTTTGTGCGAGTCTTGACCCAAATCCAAATTTTACATTAGTAAAAGATCCAACATTTCCTGGTAAAATAGATGACTCTTCTTTTTCTAAGGTCAGTAAGTTAAAACTTTTACTAGGACTCAAATCAAAGTAGGTTTGTAATAAAGATGGATGTGAAGTATCAAAAACATATTTGTAATATTCTTGAATATTAATGTTTGGGTTTGGGGTAAATGTAGTATTATCTTCCGAAAACTCGAATTTAAATTTAGTTTCGGAAGAAGAGTTTACTGTTACTAATCTTGGAGTGCTGCTAGCATCAAAGAAAGTTACTCCATTCTGTAAAGTAGAAGCATTTGCTAAGTTTACACTATAATCAAATATAATTGTAGCTTTCTGTGTGTTTAGATCATACGAAGAAACTCGACCAGCACCAGCAGAAGTAGATATTGCAAAATTTGGTGTGAAATTATAACGAGGTTTGAATAAAGATATAGATTGCTTGTCGTAATGATTTACTGCTGTGGTTCCTTCTCTTCCTCTAATAACAGTTACGTCATTACCAGAAATTGAAGAAATCTCCATAATTTCAGAACCAATACTAACAAAGTCACCATTAGCAAAACCTAATGCAGATTTAAATTTGATTACTGTACTAGAACTAGCAGTGCCTGCATGATCAACATAAACTACAAGTCTGGAAGAACTTAAAGAAGCACTAGATCTTGCTAACTGATCATCATCAACACCTAGATAATCTCCTCTATTATATCCAGATCCCCCATTACTAATTTGGAAAGATGATATTACTCCAACAGTAGATACTGTAATATTTGCAGTAGCACCAGAACCAGAACCTCCTGTGATTGGAATATCTGTATATGTCCCTGCCGTATAATCAGCACCGCCATTCAAAAAAGTAAATACACCAATACCATCAAAGTCTAAAGTAGAAGACTCAGATGGATCTCTTAAAACTACTTCTTGGTATAACCTTTTTCTAATATAATATGTTTTTGTTTTTGCTGTATCATCTGGGAAAATATCAATATCTACAGAATCTCCAATACCAAGACCATGATTAGAAGATGTTTCAATTAAAGCAACACTTTGATTTACTTCAAATGGTTCTAAATTGTCACTTAGAGATACTAAACTTACAATCCTAGATCCTGATGTGTTAAACAAGTTGTCTGATTGTAGAAAATAATCTTCATCTATAATCCAAGTTCCTGATAATACTTTAATTCTTAAAGTGTTTTGTCTACTAGTATTTTCTAAAATTTCTGCAGTAGCAATTGCGGGGTTAACTCCATCCGTTAACAATAAAGTTGCACCTCTAGTATAATTACTGTCTTGATCTACTGTAAGAATAAATGTTTTTATATCAGCAGAAAAAGTTCCTGTGTTATTAAATGTTCCTATTACATTTCTTAAAACAACAACATTATCATTAGCAACAGTTCCTACAATAGAACCAGAAGCACCACTTGCTGGTTGTCTTAATGTATCATCTGCAAATAAGTATGCATTTTGAATAGTTGTTAATTTTACAACTCGATCTTCTTTGCTTTCTAGATACGTAACCGATTTTCCATTTACTTTAGAAACTAAAGCTTCGACATCTTTACCTTCTGTCCCCGTGTTATCAAAAAATACTTTAGAATCGACAGTAAAATTACTAGAAGAACTTTCTATTGAAATACGATCTACATTACCAGACTTTACCTCGCCAATTTTAGCAATAAGTCCTTCGCCATTTACAGGAATATTAGCAACTGAATATCGCTTAGAATTTTTCGGAATATCGTTTTGATTGATATTTGAATTGTAATTACTATCTACTGGAAGTGAATAGAATTTATCACCAATAATATATGGAAATTGTGGAACTTGTTGATCGTTAATGGTAATAAAATATGCATAAACACCATCGGGATATTCTGGAGTTATACAGAATCTACCATTATTTTCATCTAATGATCCAGACTTGTTTAAATATTCAAAATCATCTGTGTACGAACCTAATGGATTTCTGGATGTTGGTGGACCATCAATACGAGAAGATTTTAATCTATAACTAGATTGCATTCTAGAAATAGCAGAATTTGCATCTGTTGCGCTGCTATATCCAAAAGGACCATAAATTGGATTGCCGTCATATGCAAAACCTAAAATTGGAGAATGTGTTTTCTCACTAGGTTCTGTATTTGCAGAGTTTAAATTATCCTGTAATTGTATTCTTAATGATTTTGGATTAGCAATTTGTCCATATCCATATCCAAAATTTGATCTGTCATAATTTTCGAATACGTAACCATATTCGGTATCAAAAGAACTTTCTAATTTTGCATATCTATTTCGTATCCATTCTTTTAATAATGGTGTTGCTGATGCACTAGATCCAACAGAAATAATATCTACTTTAACATTTGCTTGCGTATATAAACTTCCCCCAGAAAGTTTTACATATTCTTTAATAGTTCCATCAGTATCTAAAACTGCATTAAACTCAGCAAATCGTCCTCTGCCTGAAGTATCGGTAATTCTTACTGTAGGTGGTGATGAGTAATATTTTCCAGAATCTACTACTGCAATTGAAGTAATTTCGCCACCGGTAACAATTGCCTTAGCTATAGCACCTCTACCAGAAGTTATTTCTATAGATGGAGTTGATAAGTATGTATTTGACGAAGTAATTTCAATAGAATCTAAAACTTGACCAGTAAGAAATGCTCTTGCTTTATTTGGCGTTCCATCTATCAAAACAAATGGAGGATTTACATATCCCCTTCCTCTATTATCAACTCTAATAGATTGTAGTTTGCCAAAACGAATACTTTCTGTATCTTTATATCCATATAAACGAACACCATTAACAAGAATACCAACATCTCTTCTTGGAGTTTTATAAACTTCTGTTGTTGGTGTCGATTCTTTTCGAATAATTCTGAGAAGTTTTTGATCTTCTAATGTCTCAGTAATTGTAGAACCATTGAAAATATTATATGATGGGTAACTAGAACTAGTAATATAATAATATTGTTCATCTGCAAAAATTGCAGATACATTGGTGGTAATACCAGCAAGTTCTGTTTGCTTATTTAAGTTTGTTAGAGAAGATACTGATTGTCCAGAACTTAAAATCCATCTAGTTTGATTTGTTTCAATATCAATAATTTTGGGGTCTTTTGATTCAAAACCTGGATTTGAAATTTCTACACTATCACCTACACTAGAGTAAGGACTACTAGTTTCTATTGTTGCATTGTATACAACACCAAGACTTAAAAGTTTAATATTCGAACTTTTAAGAATAATCGGTTTGTATATTAAGGTGTCTTGTGTATGATTTGTTGGAGTTTCGCCTCTATTTTTAATTTTGAACTGGGTAATACTTTTAGAATCAAATTCAATTACCTCATCATCAACTAAAATTTCACCTGCAGATTCCCATCCAATAGTAGAAAATACATCAATGAGACTACCAGGACCGTCAGAACTAGCAAATGTTTTTTCTAGTCTGGTTTTTGTCGAAACTTCAAATTTTCCATTAACTGTTTCTGGTGCTACTACAATACTCCAAATTGATTCTCCGGCTAATTTACCTTGAGCAATAACATTATCAACTAATGCTGAAGCATATCCATATTCTTCTGTTGCTTCTTGAATAATTGTTTTACCAATTAAATCTTTTGGATTTCCGGATATTACTTTAACTTTTAATGCAAATACATTAACCCAATCTGATTCTGACGATTTGTAAGTAAAATCTCTGGGGTTATATACTTTTGGTTTGTTTTCAATATCTTTTGCAATAATAGTGTTGAAAACAAACTTAATGGAACTAGTAGTTCCTTTTGATTTGTAAAACTTTTTAATATTTTTGATAAGAGTTCTCTTATCAACATCCCCTTTTAAATACTTCTCTGGAAAAGAACCTAGATACTGACTCTCAAAATTCTTAACTAATGCATACAGGAATAAATTACTAACATTATAAACAGTTGTATCAGATACATGTGCTGTAGCATCTGTGCTGACAAACTCAGATGAATCGTATAGATCCCCTAATGTTGTATTGCCACTTACACCCCTAGAACAATTCTGTAGTTGGGTATTGGTGCGAGATTCGTAAAAAACAATCTCATCGTTTATCTTTACATATCCATTTTTTGTTGGAAAAGATTGAGCATCATTAAGAGTAATAGTGGTATCTGTGCTAGAAATAGAACTAGCAAGAGTATCGTTTTGCTTTAAAAGATTTTTTTCATAATAATCAATATCTGCATACTTCTGAATATTATTAATAATATCCAATGTGCCACCTTGCACTTCCTGCTGTTCATAGTACTTCTGAACGAACTTGCTAAAAAGTTCATATTCAGTAGTAATAAACTCAGGAAGCTGGGACTCAATTAGAGTAGAAATTCTCTTAGTCTTAACAGCAGGCATTTACTTTACTCTTTGTATGCAGTGAACGAGGAATTAGCAACGTCAACATCAAGATAAACCTCACGGAATGCCTTGATATCATTAGAAAGTGGTTTTACTTTTACTGAAATGCGATTATCAAAATAAGTGCCCTTGATGATAGTTAGAGCATAGATTTTAAGTTCACCGTTTACATAATCAATATCACCAATATCACTGTCTAGAACAACTTTCTCACCTGTTACAGTATCTAGTCTATATAGGACAATTTTACCAGACCTATCTTCGACATAGACATCAAAATTAGGGTATTCAGTCACCCTAAAACCAGTAGATGACAAGACAGGATTGTCACAATCAGTGGCAAACTCATTTTGAAAACATATCTCATAATAAAAAGTAGAATTTAGAGTAGGATAAAAATCTTTTCTCATTGTGACAGATGTTAAGTTAGAATTGATTGAACGTTCTGTATCATCAATCACACCAATAAATTTACTATATCTAAACTTACCATTAAACTTTTCTGTATCAGATGTATCAAGGTAAGACTGAACAGAACCAATCACCTTATCTCTAATCTGTGCAGGTGTTTCATCCGTAACTAAACTATTGTAAAAAATCTTACTTGTTATTTCAACATAAAGAACTGATGGATCTACAATAACAGGTTGTACTGAAGCAACCATATATTTCTTTAACTTATCTGTAATATCTTTTTTTGTTAGCGAAGTTAAAAATGCAGCATCGTTGGGTTTTAATACAATGAATACTTTTCCATATTCTGGAGGAACTTGATCTTCTCCACCAAAAACAATGATATCGCTAGTTGATGGGTAGATATTACGAACAATAGCACCATAGTCTTGTGCTGTTACTGCACGGTCCTGTGCTCCATAAGATTTTGGTGCATTGAATTTGATCTTTGCTGTTGTCTCAATCTCTTCACCACCACTCGAAGGAACGGCATTTGTAATAGATGTTGTAATATTTTGTGGTGATGCACCATTTACATTTTCTAATACACCAGAAAAGATAAATGTTCTGACGCCATTGGAATCTGGACCATTTGTTTTGATGTATGAAACTTCAACTCTAGCGCCATTCTCTAGTTTCTTACCTAAAACGCCATCACCTAAAACAATTTCGTATCTTTCATCTTCTACTTCATTTAGAAAAACTATCTTAGAATTGCCATCAGCATCTAATATATTGTTAGATATCTGATACAACTCATTGAAACCACTTCCAGTTGGAAATACTTTGATCTCGATAGTATTTGTGTCTATCTTTTCATTATCAAGAATAAATTTTTGATTCTTTAATGCAGTATTGACTGTAAACGTATTAACAATTTGTGTTCCTTCGTAAACAGGAACGTTAGTAAATGTCGCTACATTATTCGATACTTGTCCTTTAGCATCGTTTAATACAACATACTGATATAAAGTGTTGTCATAGTTTGCAACAAATCCAGTTCCCTTCTTTAATAAGAGTTCTGTATCGCTCGTGGAATTTGAATATGTTACAGTAAAAGAAATATAAGCGACCGGGGCAGTAGCACTCTTGGGTGTGTAACCTAACTGCTTCGCTAGAGATACTACGTTGTCCCTCAAGGTCGCTGAATCAATGAATAGTTCATTGACTACCATGTTGGTATTAAACGCCGTATAATAGGTATTATAGGCAAGTGTATCTAAGAGAGCTGAAAAAGCAGATCCCTCAAAGTCATAGTCAGTAAAATCTGATGTTGCTCTAAGATAATCTTTTAGAGCAGATTTGATATCTTCAAAATCTAGATTAGCAACCTGAGTATAAGGCATTATCGAGTACGCTCTAAGAAGAATTCTGTTGCTATTACTTCGTCGTCTCTACCAACAATGGTAAAATACAATTCAACATCGTAACCATTATTTTGTTCGTCAGGAGATACTCTGATGTCATCAACTTCAATTCTTGGTTCATATTTACCAAGAACATCTAGAACTTGAGAACGAATAAGACCACTAGTTGCATAATCTAGAGGTTCAAATAAAGATCTACGAATATCACAACCTAAATCAGGTTGAAATGGTCTTTCTCCTTTATTTGTAAGTAATAAAGCAGTTATTGCCTGAACAATAGCTGCTTTATCTTTTACTACCACTAAATCATCACTTACAGGATGCTTTTTAAAGGTAATACTCAAATCTTTGAATGTCTCAAAGGTTGGCATTTAGACACAGCAATAGGCTGTTACTATTTATCACTTACCAACGAATCCGTCCGCCCATTCCTGAGAATTGTAGATCTCCTCATTCTTTGCTTTGTTACGATTACGTTTCGCTGACATGTTCAAATACTTATCACTATCAGTCTCTGTGATGAGTGTCATACCTTCGCTAACAAAGTCTTCACCTTTGTCAACTGATCCGTCTAAGTGGTTAGGGTGTCCCATTTTGTTTCTCCTTTTGTGTTTGCCAAAAATAATCATCGGTGTCTCCTAGGCGTCCCCAGTCCGTTCCTGCCTCTACTTGGTATTCTATGGTAGATACTTTAAAGTCAGGGAACTTGGGTTCCTCAGGGGTAATAGAGAGGTCATACAGACGCATCCTGTTATTTGGATACAATGCATACTGACCATTGTTCAATGCAATGCAATTATGTGATTTGTGCTCTTGTGGCACTTCACTTACATTATTATCTATTACATCTGGATTTGCATGATAGTTATCTAATGTAAACAAGTATTGTCCCTTCATAAGACCATGATCTCTAGTAAAGACCTCACAGTCCATTGATGAGACAAATCCTTTATTCATACAAGCAACACCATAATCCATACAATTCCAGAATTGTAGATTCTCCAAACTCATGTCTATGACTGGAGTTTCAGCGGAGCGAACAAATGCACTAATCGGTAGTTTGTCATACATTGCACCATATTCTGGTAAGTATGTCTCAAAGTAAAAAGCACGTCCAGGTATGCTTTTAGCAGCAACCCAGACGCCCTCAACAAACTCCCCATGTCCGTCTTGATGATCCCGTAAGTATTCCCTACGAACCCAAACTTTCTCTGCAGGAAGATTGCAAATTAAATTCATCCCCTACCTTGTCCCCTATAACGCTTCTTCGCACCATTACGTGATGTGGCAGTGTACTTTGTGTGCTTACCACGTCCTTGACGAGTACGCTTCGGACGAGACTCAATTGTGTCTGCACCTGATAATCCAATTCTGCTCTTTGCCATAATTTAAACTGCGGTTTGTGTTCCAATTACTATTGTAGGATACTGAAACGGTCCTGTCAAGGGTCTATCGGTAGATCCGATTAACAATCTCGCTTCATCTCCACTGACTGCTGGTAACTGACCATTAATAAAAACAGTCTTGTTGATTTTAGGTACGATAGTACGCTGTCCTGGTTGACATGGTAATGGTAATGCTGGGTTGACTTTAATACCCTCCACAGGTGTACACTGATAGGGCACAGGAATGCCCGCAATGATCTCTAAAGGCACTCCACCTACCTTTACGGTAGTCGGCACCGCCGCTCCCCCTATAGGCGCTGCTGGGTACAAACAGTTACCATCGGTACTCGGCGTATCTAGTGTCTCCGGTCCTGCTAAAAATGCCATTACACTGTCCTCGCAACCTGCAAAAGATCTCTCTTGATACCCTCTACATTATTATGCAAATAATCTAAAGTGTCTGAGATACTCTCATGCTTAGTTTCCGTAGGTCTGCGATACATCAGTGTTGGACGCTCTAACTGCGATATCCTCTGCTCTTGGTTCTGCAATCTCTCGGACAGCACCTTGAGCACCCTCTCCTGTTCTACTAACTTCTCCATTAACTCGTCCATTGTTTTGGTCTCCACTAATATATCCATTGATTGCTCTATCCTCAAATTCATTGCAAAATTCATCGAAGTTTTCTAGAATTTTATCGTAGTTACTAAAATCGACTTTTTCAGGCATTTTTTTGCTGGGAAAATTTTTTGGGTTTTAAGGTTTCTAAAAAACCATTTTCAAAAATATTTAGCGGTCGTCTGGATACTTTTGTAGGTTAGGAGGGACCCATCGATTTTCGCTTGGCGCAACCGCTAAGGGGCATAGGGGGGCAATATACAGTCCCCCCCCCCTGTGTTATACTGTCATGCCGCTGTCAGTTGCTTGGCGATGGACTTGGCGACAAAGGGACGGCAGCGATATGGAATTGTGATCTGCTCCGCTGTCCCTCTCCTCCAGATCTCATGACTGCCACCGTTGCGGTGCTTAATCCATCCGTTGAACTTGGCGAGTCGCTTGAGTTGCTTGTCGTTCATAGTTCTGCCAGCATCTCATCCATCTCATCTGTGTCTACCTCGTCAGACAACCAGGAGATGCCGTCGCCTGTGATGTATTCGCCAAACTCATCGATCCAACGCTTTGCCCATTTGCGATACCCTAGATTCTTGTTCTCTTTGGCGTGACGGTAGATCATCTCATCGTTGCCGATCCAAAGAGCGACGTTCCATGTTGCGTGATTTGCCCAACCGTTCATGCTGTGTCCTGTGTTGTGTTCTCTTGTATTGTAGTCGGTAGAGGGGCGTTGCCTATGCCAGCAGTGCCAGTGCTTGGGTTGTCACACTGGAGATGTCCTCTCCTTCATAGACCCTCACCCATGGGATGGGTTGCCCTGAGGTGAGACGCCAGATCATCTGATCGCCTTCTCTCTCCTGCTGTCTGATCGCTGCGATGCGATAGGCACCTGCAATCGTTGGCGTGTAGTCTGCCCCATACTCGTCAAAGTTGCCGAATGAGGTTGGTTGAACTGCGAACATGGTTGTTTGTTTCTTTGAATAGTCTACAGGGTGGCGGGGTCTTTAGGTGACCCCAAACCTTAAGAGATTAAGCAGGAATCGAACCGCCCATCATCATGCTGTATTGTGAGATCTCCTTTACCTCCATGAGCACGTAATCGAACTCACGCTCTAGTTCTGCCTTGTATGCCTCAGCAGTGGATTGGCAATCGAAGAGGCGAAGGGATCTGATTGCCTCTCCCTCGTAATCAATGCCACCGATGACAGCGATGCATTTGGGGTTGTTCATGGTTTCGTTTCTCATGCTGTTAGTCTACAGGGTCAGGGAGGCAGGGCAATGCCCTATGTGGCAGTGTCTCAGTCGTCCATCCCCATTGCTGCCTTCAGTGTGTTGTATGCATTCAGATAATAGTCTGCATCTGTGTCCTTGCCATCAATCCGGCACTGACTAGCAATCGTAAGCAAGGCAGTTCGGATCGTGCTCCACTTCGCTTCAGTGAGAGTCACAGTGCAAAGGTCAAGTGGGAGGACGTTGGTTCGGACGTTCATTGTTTCGTTTCTCATGTGATTGTCTAATTTTGATTTCGTATCAGTTGACTATCATTTTTTCTTTACAATACCATTAAGAAAAAATCCAACGATAAAAAAGAATATGACCAAAATTGGATCCATGATTGTTCCTTTGTTTCTTTGAATAGTCTACAGGGTCAGGGGTCAGTGTCTGTCGCTGATGTTCCAGTTGCTGGACTGGTTGGGTTGGATCTTGCCTGCCCTGACTGCCTGCCTGTACTCATGTTCTGCCTGCTGCTGGCGTTGGATCTTCTCCATGACGGTCAGCATCTTAGGGGAAGGATCACCAGAGGTGAGAAAGAAACCGGTTCGTGTCATTGCTTTGTTTTCCATGCTGTTAGTATAGCGCCTAGGACCTTGATTGCGAGGTCTATGTATGACACTTGTGCAAGTGAACCCTCCCCCACCACAACGTGATGAGGCATGGAATAGTGAGACACTAGAAATCAACGCAGTGAGTTTGTGTTAGATAGTGATGAAGCGATTAGTGTTAGTTAATCGCTTCACTACGTGATACTTAAGCAAACTCGCTGAATGTGAAACCGTTCACGAAATCATGGGTGACTTTGTTATCACGAATGAACCACTGAAAATCCTTCTGAAAGACACCATCAGTGAAAGCATTGCAGAATTCATTGATGATAGCATTTAAACGTGATTTGGTAGTGTTGGACTGCCATCCACCATCAAAGATGCGAACGAAATCATCACCTACCTCAGCAATCTTGTTGCCATGAAGGCGAACCTCAGACACACCATCTTGAGTGGTAACTGATGTGTTTGCCTTAGTCCAGTTGGCGTTGCCTTTGATAGCAGCGTTCATTTGGGTTTCGATCTTACGCATGAGAGTCGTTGGTTGTTTGACTTGAATGAATAATAGACTGGATGAGGGGCGTTGTATACCCCCTGTGTGACACTAGGTGGACTGTCCGTCACACTCAAGCATGATCGCCATAGCATGGTCTACTAGATCATCGTCTGCCTCAAAGGGGGCAATCTGAGAGTCTACAAAGTCCATGATCATTTCAAAGTCTGCCTCAGGATTGGAGAGGCAGAACTCCCTGATGCTAGGGGTGAGATCGTCAAGTGTTTTGTTCATGAGTCTACAATACAGGGTTTTGAGTGCTGTGCCTATTTTGTGTGGCACTAGGTCAACTGTCACAGTCCAGCGATGTAGTCTGCCAGTTCCTCATCATACTGTTCTTTGGTGTCAAAGGTGCGACCATGAATCACACGAGGATAGGTGGCATCAAGACCAGCAGCAGCGACCATCTCACAGTCTGCCCGATCGTATCCCATCTCAACGAGGGTGTTGATGTATGGGTTGTTGCTTGGTGTTTCGTTGTTCATGTGTCTACAATACAGGATCTGAGGCAGAAATCAAGCGATAGTGGACAGTTCAGCGATTGGAGCGAAGCGGCTGACCTGGGTATCATTTAGTGGGGAAGTTCTTACAGACAGCATCACATAGGATCTGGGTTAGTTTATCTTTATGATTGCTCCACTTATCAACATCTTCCCATCCAAACATTTCCATGAAGGTTTCATCAACAATAGCATCAATGTCCTCCATTAACTGTTCTCTGCTAGTTAACATTTCAAGTTGTGTGTTCATGGTGTTAGTTAGTGTGAGGTGAGTAAGTTCCCATATGATCACCTAATTCAATGACAGTATGCCCGAGGTAATCTTCAACCCAGACAGTGGAATTAGACTCACTATACATCGAATAGGCAACATCGATTGCATGATCCTGAGAGGAGCAATTCTCAGTTTCGTTAAGTGCTGGACAGTGAACAGTGTAAAGCAAAATTGAACTCGTTTCTTTGACTCTTTAATAATACACGATTTTGGGGTCTGTGCCCATTTTGTGTGCCAGTTACTCAACTGTCTCCGATAATCTTCTCAACAATTTTTGCGTAACTGACTAGAGAATCACTCTCCAGCACCTGCCGATAAAGTTCAGCGTCAGACTCAGAGGCGAAAACCTTACAGTTAGCAGCGTCCTCAAAATCGTACCTGTCGCCTTCGATCACGCTGTATACGACGTAGACTATCATTTGAGGTTCCTTTGCTTACAGATCTATAATACATGATTTTGAGGTCTGTGCCACGCTAAGGTGACAGTTCTAGAATTGGTTCCTCAAGGGGGGAGATTGGTTGTGGAAAAAAAGTTTTCCACAGGCAGCTGACCAGTTTGTGTTACTTAACCTCCAAACATGTCATCGAATAACTGTTGTGAATCACGTTGCAATTCTTCCCTGTGTTCTTCACACCAACGCTGATGATCTTCCATTCGTTGGATAGCAAGTTCACGAGGAAATCCTTCGTGCATGATGATGTTACCGTTTGGCAGTTGGTGCATGAACATTAAAAAATCCCGTCAACATGTATACAATACACGATCACGGGATGAATGGGAGTTATAGTGGACAGTTCAATAAGTGTCCTCATACTCATTGACTTCTCGTTTAAACTTGCTTACCTTCTTTTTAGATGAACGTTTGACGTTTTTCACATCGTATCCAAAGTCTTCAAACTCATCGATGAATTGTTGCTTTGGATTGTCAGATTGATTGGATCGTTTACTCATTGTCTTGTTTGAATTGTTAACTCAATTGATGGCAAGATTATTTAGATTCAACAATCAAACCCTCTTTGATTTGATTGTGAAGAAACCGCCCAACACTGCCTCCAGTCTTTAATTCAATCGAAATCAGTTCTTTACACAAACTATTTTCAAATACTTGTATATTATTACAGTTAAATGTATATTCTTTGTCTATATTACTATTATAAGTGATTATAACACTATTATCAGTGATATTAATAGATTTAATTGCTGTACTGATTAAATTGTCGTACATCTTAGTCATTTTGAGTGTTTAATTAATGATTTAATAGTTAAAAGAACAAAAAAACTTAAAAAACGAACTTTCTCAGTTTCTTAAGTTTTTAAAAAAGTCGTTTTTTTGACTTTTTAAGATTTTGAGAAAACCTCTAAATCCATGAATCTATTGTAACGTGCTTTTGGGGGTTTCTGAGGGGTCTCTGTGCCACTTTGAGGTCTGTCACAGTGTTTCTTGACTTTCGAGTGGTAGTCTGCTAAGCCAACATCACCAGCGCACCTTAGCTATATTTTATTAAGCATTAATAAAGGTTTGGGTAGTATCCAATACTATCATTGAGATCCATTGGTGTGACTGGTGCGCTTGGTATGTGTGAGATCATGAACAATTACTGTTTGGTTAGTAATAGTTTGAGTCCACCAATACTGTCTCAAGTGTTCATAATCATCAAATCTTTTGTTGTTTATAGTGTAGTAATGTCTATCGTAAGGTTTATCTGATGTTGATGTGAACCAGTTGTTGTTAGTTGTTGTTGGTGTCATAAGTAGTTTTTTCCAAGAACAGCACACTCCATTTCAATTAGTTCTTCTTGTTCTTCAGACCTTTTAATAAAATCTTCAGTCCACATTTTTATTCTCTTAAGAGAATTTAATCTCACATCTCGATAGAATTTTTCATCAGTTCTAATATGATCCCACCTTTGAAGTTCGGCAGCAACAGACTGCGAAAATCCACTTGTAAATTCGTATTCTTTTTTAGTCATAGTTCATACTCCTTCTTTGTTTTGAAGTATAGTTTGTAGTAAGGACGTTTGATTTGTTCTATTGTATCCATGTCATCTTTGAACCCCATGTATTTGAGGAGTTGGTATGATCCTTCTAATTCAGAGATTAGACGTAGTATGTTAGCAGGGTGTCTTTCGAGACCATTAAACTGGTATTTTGCCAGTGTATTGGTAGCATTTGTATTTGGGTTTGTATCTGTCAATGTATTTCTGAGCGTGAGGTATACAAGTAAACCAACAACGTTTGTTATCAGTTAAGTCATGTAAGAAGATAGGGAACATTTCATGATAAGGGAAGAGATCAAATTTGCGGGAGTTCAATACTATTAGTGTATTGTTTGATTGCTTCTTCTTTCGCTTTATACCAGTAGTGAGTGTCTTTGTATTCTGAGATAATGATTGCATCGTCTTGGATTTGCCAGACAATTTCTGTTCCTTCTTTCCATCCGAGTTCTTGACAGAGTTCGTCTGGGAGTTCGATGAATTGTTCTTCCGAGTCATCAAATTGTTGGATAGTAGTAATAAATTTATTTGATATAACCATTTTGTTCTAAGTATTTACGTGTAAGTGGTGTTGGTGGATATACTTCCCACATATTACCATTAGCACAAGCTTGAAGTGCTTTCATAGTCATGTTTTCAGTTCTACCAGCCCAACCTGCTTCTGCTTCCCATGGTACAACAGATTTAGGATAAGTGCGTTCTGCTAATACACGCCAGATCATAGGAACATCATCTTCTGGTTTAATAATAGCAATGAGTGAGTTATCAATAGTTCCCGCCATACAATCTTGTGCAACATGCCATCCTTCATGTCTCATTACCATCATCAATGTAGCAGGTGTATCCATATAATCCTTATTCAGGAAGAAGTTATTAGATACTGTATGATAAACACCACGATGACCTATAGGGAAATACTTTGAATCAGCAAGAAATACATTAACTCCAATTTCATTTAAAGAGTTAAGCATATTATGAAACTCACTAGTAACAATAGTATATTGTTCAGTATTAGGATATTGTGATGAGATATCAAGCATAGAGTATACTTTGTTTACACCATCAGTGCATTCACTTAACAGCATACACCCAAGAGAATCCATGCTATTGTATCCTTTAGTGATCTTACTCTCATTTGCAAACACTGGTGTAGTGAGAGTTAATGCTGCTGCGAGTAATACATTACGTAGTTTCATTAGATTCCTCTTGTTGTTGTTGTCGAATTAATTGCAATACATATTCTGCTTTAGTAGGATCATCAGTAGTGACAGCATTCATATACTGAAAGATCAAAGACTTCATTTCTTTTGATACAACGTAATCATCCATAGTTTTCAGGTAATGAAAGGTAGAGATTTAAGAGATCATCCTCATTATAGAATGCAGTCTCTTCTTTATCCATGTTGTCAGGGTCCATCCATTCAAAGAACTCATCAGCAAGTGCTAAGGCATCATCAATGTTATCGTTTGCCATATGATAACGGAAACGCTCTACACACCAGTCATAAATGTCGTCACGTTGTTCTGACAGACGATCAACAGTTGCGGAGTCATCAGTGATTCTGTAGTTGCTCATGATTTGATAGTGAAAAGAATGTTGGCGAGGTGATCGTATTGAATGAATTCTACATCACTAGGGAGTAGAGAGACAGCAGCAGCAGCGAAATCGTTAGGAAACTTCTTAAAAAGATGCCAAAACTTCTGGACACCATCATAATCTAGATCTTCACGCGGAAGAACACGAATCTCCCACGCTCCACGAGTGTAACGATTAGGATACGGTTGGATGTAATCTTTAATGTGATCTGCTAGCATGTTCATTTGACAAAGACCTCGTTGAGTTTGGTGTGTTCTTCAGTTAGTTTAGCAATCTGTTGCATATGATATGCGACATGTGCTAGGTATTCTTGCTCTTCTTCATCAACTTCATCATAAGCAATGTCATAGCAGTCATCAATATCGACAGTGTTATCATCATAACACGTCATGCCATACATGGTATCCATAGAAGAATCCATCGCATAGGCATTACCAGCAGCAACGAGATAGAACATGGGAGTGGAAGCAGAGTGAATTTAGTATACTATGTATTTGATGGAGTGTCAACCCTTGCGATACAGATAACCACCCGCCCAGTCAGCAGAATCCATCATCATCTCACGCTCTTTGATGATCAGCATGTTGAAACGCACTCCCTTAGCAGGTGCTTTGATCGATGCTGCCTTATATACTTCACCAGTCTTCTTATCAACGAAGCAGTGAACAGAGCGACTACCACCATCAGTAGTCATCATCACCTTGTGATACTTACGACCAGTATCAACAGTGAACTGATAAGCACCAATGTTACGCTTCAGGTCCGCAATCTTCTGCTCATGATACTCTCTATCAACAGCAGATGCTAAGAAAAACTCTTGGCGTCGGATGCTCTCATTCACAAAGTCTTGCTCAAGTGCTTGACAGAGCGCAAATGTGTGACCTAGGATCGCTTGTGTGATGTCATTACGTGCTTCAGCAGATGCAGTGTAGTCAGCGAAGGTGGCAGCAGTCATGTCTGTTGTGTTGATGAACTTAGTATAGAGCATTTGGATGCCCTGTGGTGGATGAGTGGTCAGTTCACTCACTGGCACACGGGTAACAATTACTCGTGGTCTGCGTCAGTGGGTGGTTAGTCATCTCAGTTGCTCTCCTGTGTTGGGCGCATTGCTTTCTTGAAGTCATCAAGAAAAGCTTCCGTGAGAAAATAAGTCTTGTAATAATCTTGTAATAAGTAATCATCAGTATTAAGTTTCAACCACTCAATCACCTGCTCCAACTGCCAATCAGCAGCGGATCGCATGTCATCGTCAAGATAAATCCTTGTCGGATCCCATTTCGTGGCCAGTTCAAAGGCAAATTGCTGGTCGTCCGTTCCAAACTTGTCTAGGATTTTGTCAGTCAATGGGTGCTTAGGCATTAGTTGTCCTCCTGTGTTCTTGGGCGCATGTCTTCTCGAAGGTTTTCAATAACGTAATCAACGTCTATCTCATGGCCGCTGTATCCAACAGGATCCAATGGCACGCTGCCTAGATTGTGGCGTAACCACTCAATCACCTGCTCCAACTGCCAATCAGCAGCGGATCGCATCTCAGCATTCGAAACTTCAGACAGTTCTTCAAACATTCCATCAAGGATCCTTTGACCATCATGACTAAAGGTATGTCCGTGCTCATCACGCCGTAACTTAGGTATTGAGTCTTGAATCTGTTCGCAGATCTCGTCAGTCAGTGGGTGGTTAGTCATTAGTTTGTTTTACCTTTTGTTTAGTGTGTTCCTCTATCAGACATCCATACATCTCTGATGGTAACAATCAGGGCAGATTACAACAGGATGTATTTCATCACAGACTTCCTCCATATATGGGCAATTAACATTCTCTACAGTTTCGTCCTGCTTTCCACAGTCTTCACAAATTAGTGAGCGCATTACTTTCTTTAAGTCATCCTCTAACTTGTGGAGAGGTTCACAGTCACCGAGGTAATCATCGTCGGTGTAGTTACTGAGGTTTTCGTCTAACCACTTCATAACCTGTTCCAACTGGTCATCACGACCTTTGTCATAAGCAGTACGCATATCTTGTCTAAAGATTGGAATAGAATATTCGTAGTAGAACACATCTTCAGCAATCTCTTCGATGATTTCGTCAGTCAGTGGGTGTTCAGTCATCAGTTGTCCTCCAATTGGTTGAATGTGTCAATCAGTTCTTGGTTGCCTGATTCTGTGATTAGTCGTTGAAGTTTGTCTTTAGGTGTTTCAACAAACCACCAATGGCTACCGTTGATTGTGCCACGGACATTGCCTACGACATTGCCATAGATATTGCCATCGACATCGCCATAGACGTTGCCTCTGATACCGCCTTCGACGTTGCCTCTGATACCGCCATCGACATCACCACCGACCTTGCCTTTGACATTGCCATAGATAGCACCACCGATATCGCCAGAGATATAGCCTTTGATATCGCCATCGACATCGCCACCAACATTGCCTCTGACATTGCCATTGACATCGCCATAGACATTGCCATTGAGATCGCCATTGATACTGCCATTGACAGCGAGGACTTCCCATCCCCAGGCATCCCTGTGACAAAAACTAACAAGCTTCAGGGCTTCTTCAAGTGTGATTTGTTTGGTCATCAGTTGTTCTCCTGTGGGCGCATTGGTTCAGTCATGAGATGTAAAGCAGATAACTTGTGTATGAATGTATTATAAGGCATCTGGGTGCCCTGTGGGGGTTCAGTGGTCACTAATGAGATTGGCTGCTTTCTTAAGCATCCCACGTAGCTCACAGGAGCTGCTACACTCACTCATCCCATAGAGTAGCTCAAACTGTTTGAGATCCATTAGAGCGGGTGTGAGCGTGATCACAGCTACTGTAAGGTGTCGGTAGCTAGCGTCTTGGATATAGTCAGCAACACCAAAGTCAAGTGCAATTGTCTCACTATCACACCTCAACCAGTTCTGAACGTGGAAATCAGCGTGGATGATACCTGCCTTGATTAGATTAGCATATAGTTTAGAACCAAGCATCATAGCATCATCATCTAACCCACCTAGTCTAACTGGGTCATATCCAACAGGAGTATTCTCCACAACCTGCCTGAACTTATCAGTATCAATAGCTTCCATAATAATGATAACCGCACCAGGAACCTCAAACACACTATAGATTTGTGGTGCCAGTCCAGCATCAGCAGCAGTTTGTTGTAGTGCTACTTCTTTGAGTGTGTCTTCATAGCACCCATCTTCAAGCACCTTGATGACCTTACCGTAGCGCATATAGATATCGCTAGAGTAACCTGATGAGAATGGGATGTGATGGTTCTTCAGCGTAGAGAGCAAACTCATAGGTGCCTTGGTATGAATATAGTATAGGGCATTTGGATGCCCTGTGTGGGTTCAGTGGTCAGTTTAGGAAGTGGTCAGTCACCCGCATCAGTCTCCCTTGATTTTTCTGCCCTATATTGAGTAATAGAATATCTAAATGCATCTTCATCATATATTGATCCCCTCCAAAAGTTATCCAACATTCTAGTAACACATAACTCAAAATGCTCTCCGTCTGAACCACACTGCCCTATACTAGACCTTTCATACCCAGCAGGAACTTCTTTCTTTCCATCTACCATAGATTTCTCAAGATGCGGAGAACGACATACTTTCCGTCCCTTAATTTCATAGTAATGGTAACATTTAGTGCAAGTCATTTGGTAAGTGGTGTCCTTTGTGTTGATGTAATTAGTATCAGGGAACTTAGATTCGGTGTGGGGGTCATTACAGGACTCTACAAAACTGTCTACAAACGACCACAAAAGACCGATAAAAAACAGCAGAACTGCCACAAAACCAATTGCCTGTAGAAGAATTACAAAATCCATAATTGAGGTTGTTTGGTATGTAATGAGTATAGGGCATCTGGATGCCCTGTGTTGGTTCAGTGGACAGTTTAGGAAGTGGTCAGTCGCGACATGCTGATCATGAATAGGAAGACTACCATAATCACCACATCCCATGACTTTGTTCTGATGAAGTATGGGATGCTAATCAGATCAGCAACACAATTCAACATCACACCAGCAATCACATTCACATGAAGAATAACAAAATAGGCAGTGATAACACCAACGCTGCCTAATACTCTCGCTTTACTGTCTAGTTTCATTCATAGTAGATCCAATGCTTCTGGTGATAGTTCATCACTAGCACTCTGACGCCAGTTCTTATTCACCTTGTCAATGTCTTCCACAATATCCCATGCTGGTACAGCATCATCGATGTTCTCAAGGATCCAGCGGTCGAGCATTACTTCAGAAATAGACATAGTTAGTTGGTTAGTTGATACGAATGATTTAACATCCAAGTAATTCTTTAACTTCTTGCGACAGTTGTTCATATGGAACATAGTCAACTAGAAGTGGGTTTTCATCATACATTCTACGATCAGTCCACTCTTCATCTGCTTCATCAATTTGCTCTAGGAGCCAACGGTCGAGCATTACTTCAGAAATAGTCATGATTAATCAGTTGATACGAATGATTTGAGTAGTGGCATAGCAGAGTATGCCGTAGTGTTGCTTAAGTCTACTGGTTTACCAGGACGTTTGTGGTTAATTGGGGCAATGTAACATTGCTTTTTTGTGTTGTAGAATCCCCAGATTGATCTGATAGGTTCATCAGTGTAACTAAACCTAGCATGATTCCGAATCCAAATGCCAATGACGTTGGACTTATGTTCATGAATCTCATAAGAGAAACCTTCTGGTGGTTGATGAGGAAAATCAGATGGTAGTTCTGTCATTAAAGATCAGCATGGAGCATCTCATCAACAGTCATCTCAAGTTCTGCTGCTCGCAGTTCTAATGCATCCATACCAGCAGTGTCATCATCATGAAGATCAAACATATCAGTATCAATATGCTTGGTGAACTTACCAAACAACATATCGAGAAAATTGTGGTCGTCTTTACTGAACATTGTCGGTTCTCTGAATGGTTGAGTCGTAGTAGTTCATCATCTTGCTATCACGATGAGCAAGGAACATCAAATAAGATGACATTGCAAAGATCGTGATAACAAATGCGAGTGAGTATTGAATGAAGTTTAACTTATTCATCAAACTGCCATGGGAGCATACTCAGAGCGAGGCATCTGATCCATGTTGTATCCACTGACGGTAGCACCGTTAGCAATACGTGTCTCCCACTCGTTACGTGCTGTGAGCATGGTCACAGTGCTGTAGGACTTGACGCCATTGCTGAAGGTGACACGCTTCTGGAAACGCTTGACGCCCTCGTCAGCGATGAATGCTTCGGGGAAGAAGTCAACAGTGCAGACGTTGTTGGTGAGTTGCATGTGAGGTGGTGTTCCTTTGACTCTCTTAATATACACGGTTATGGGGTGCTGTGCGCGTTTTGTAGACAGTTCGCCAACTGGTCGTACGTGGCAGCATCATCGACGTTGTTCTGCATAGCATGGATTTTGGTGGTGCCTAGATTGCATCCCATCATCATATCCATCAGGAATAGGATCTGAGAGGTCGTTAGAGGCACATCTATAGTCCGGTCAGTCATAAGTGGTTCGAGACGCTTGTGGGCGATTGTGGAGGGGTCTCAGCAGTGATGATGAGTTCTCCACCAGTATACATGAAAAAAGCACCCTGTCAAGGGTGCTTTAAGACTAGGTAAACTGAATCAACATTCACTTACAATAGCATTGACTGAACCATGAAGTTCTGTAGGAGTGGTTTTATACAAGAAATCACACCAAAACTTCTCATCAGTAGAGCACCACACACTATCTTCATTCTTACGACCATCATAAAGACGAGTATTGCTCTCCTGACAATATGCATTAGTGAACTTAATCAAACGTGCTAAAGGAATGATAACATTCTCTCCACGAAATGCCTGAGAACCTTTCAACCAAGAAGAAGATTTAGTCTTACGTTGATGCCACATATACTTAAAGACTTCATCGACAAAATCTTCAGGTGTGGTATTATTTTGATCTGCGGTCTTCTGAATTTTATCACTAAAGAGATTAAGAAACTGAGTAACAGACTTGATTGCCTTGCCACCAATAACTTTATCACTGATCGGCAAGTACTTATTAAGTAAATGTAGTGCCGTGGAAGTATGTGCTTCGTTAATTTGCATGGCAGATCTTACTGCCCATGGAGTATCACAATCGCGATTGAAATGATTGAATTGGGGGAAGAGATGCATTTTACCCTTCACACCAATGCCATGAGAAAGAATAAAGTTGGTATATTTAATATCTTCTTCATCACCAGAAACAAATGCGGATCGACCTGCTTGATGTGCTTTTTGTCGTGCCACTTTCTGAGCATCAACGTGATGCTCATATGCTTCAGCAGTAATCTGTTGTTCTTCCGTGAAGTTTTCATCAAGCAGTTTGACATTGGCAGCGATACGAGCATCTTCACCAAGACAAAGATATGCCATGATCACACGATGTTGACCCTTTTTGACAATGAAACGACCAGTTGCAGGATCGAAAACTACATCAATATAAACAGCAGCATCATAACTGTAACCTTTGCTATACTCAATGTTAGTGTTAACTTGAGACCAGTTAATCTCATCTGCTCTATTATAAGAAGCATCACCCCAACATAGACCGACAGGGATCATACAAGGAACTGCTTGATTTGTTTCAAATAATTCAACAACAGCAGTCCAAAATGGAATTTTGGGTTGTTGTTGACACAAATTAGTCAGTGGATTGAGAGCAACTCCATAGTTGCGGTATACTTCCAACTGAGTTTCTTTGATTTCGTTACCTGCCTCATCGACAAGGTTTCTAAGAATACGTTTTTTTACAGCGATAATACGCTCTTGCTGAATATCTTCAGCGAACAATGTAGTCATTTTGTTTTTGTTCTCCGTTATAAAGGTTTTGGAGATTATTGTTTCCGGCGCTGGTGTTTTAGGACCAACTTGAAACAACTATGTTAGTATATATCAATCCAGAAATTCTGTCAACCCCTTTCGCAAACGAGTTTCCGCGAATGTCAGGTAATCCTGATCAATGTCGTATCCAATGTAGTCCCATCCTATATTCTGTGCGGCAACACCAGCAGTACCAGTGCCAAAGAAAGGATCAAGAACTATGCCAGACTCAACACCAGTCATCTTGAGACAATCTTCCACTAGTTTGACAGGGAATGTTGCAGGATGCTTTCCGCGTAAAGATTTACTATTGATAGTCTCATACGGTATAAACCAACAGTTACCCTTATCTCTCAGGTTTGGTTTAGTATCAGCGGTATTCTTTCCGCGAATGTTTGCCTCATAGTATTCATACTTGACACCAACAGCAAGACGATCTACACTCACGTTTCCATCTTTAGTGAAATGAAACAGATGTTCCCATGTAGGACACAAGAATCGTTTGCTATTGATAGGTTTGAAATGTCCACTTGTCTTATCATTGACATGAACAGACTTGACCCAGTTGATATGATTTTGTAAAATCCAGTCATTTCTGAGTGCAAGACCGACTTCCATACCCACCCATGGATCGATGTTGGAATATCCCATGTTAACAAACAGATGCCCAGTATCCTTGAGCACACGCTTACCTTCAAGGAATACTTTTACCAACCACTCAATATATTCTTGACGTGGTTTGTTGTCATCATACTTACCATATTTGATGTTGAGGTTATATGGTGGAGATGTGACGATAGCATCTACACTACCGTCCTCCAGTTGTTTCATACCATTCAAACAATCTTCAAGAAACAGCATTACGTCCAAAGTAAAAGTTACGCCACTTATTATTATAACCGATACTACATGATTTGTGGCGATCATGCAGTTCAATACCATCCACGAATGTCACATAAACATTAGGAAACTCGGTAGCATCAGCGAGGAGATAGATCAATTTATTCTCTTCACAAATTTGACGAGATTTTGCAGGATCAATAGTGCGACCCTTACCAACCATGTTAGAGGGACAAAACTTAGAACCACCAGAAAGAGTAAACATTTTCTTCTCTATATTATTCTCCTCATCAATAATTTTACCAATAAAGTCAATAAACTTTTTGTCAACGTAAGTTAATTCAGGGAACCACTGTTCATGAACATATGTGGTAATAATAGGAGAAGATGTGCGACCATCTTCACAGATTTTCTTACTGAGATTTTTGACTATACCTTTAGGGCAATCAGGGTGAAACAAGTTTTCAATTTTGAAGTGATAAACCTTGTTCAGTTCAATCATGGGTGTTTGTGACTATGCTGTAATTGTACATGAAAAAACAGGTGGCGTCAACCACCTGCAATCAGTTCATCAAGTGTCACTAAAGATAGGGATGATATCAGTTTTTACGTGTACTGTTTTATTGATGTGCTGCTCCCACATACTAGCGTCATCTAAGTTATAGAAGATCGCTTGCTGCTTTGCTTGTCCCTTCTTCTTGTTCTTCATCCACACAACTGCATACTTCATTCCAATACTCACGAAAAACACATAAAGTTGACTGATAACGACCATGACGACATGATGGGTCAGGTCGATCGATGTAGCAAATGGTGATATACTTATCACCAATAAAATCCACCCACCCCGTGGTGGTGCGGTACTTGACCATCATACCACGAGTAAACTTCATCAGTCAACCTCTTCAAATGCTTTTCGATCTTTGTTTTCTGGTTTAGGCAATCTGAACATTTCTTTAAGGTCGTTTAATTCATTTAGTTGTTTCTGCAAATTATCAATTTGTGCCTGTAAAATTTGAAAGTTGTGATCATTGTTATTTTGCATCATTAACATATTGTTAATTGCAAAACGAAAATCTTCTTCGTTCATGTCAATAGTGTTCAGGAATAGTGTAGTCTAGATTGAGAGCAGTGTTGCCAGTCATGTAGTCTCTAAGAGACATAGCACGACAGTATGCTTTCTTGTGATATTCTATCACATCATCGACGCCAGATAGCATCTCTTCATGCGCTTGTCGTGCTGATACTTTATCATCGTTGAGATAATCATCGATCGCATTTTGCATACGATCTTTGCGCTGCTTTGAATACTCATGTTGCCAGTTGATTTCAGTTGTCATTAAAGTCCTCGTTGCGACGTTTGTCAAGATATTCAATAATTTCACTACGCCATTCTAACAACTCATGGTAGCATTGCTGATCATGTGCGTCCTGGCGCAGCTGATGATCTGGTTTGAGAACGCTTTCATAGAAGATATAGAACGCATCTTTACGTTTCTCGTGTTTCGTGGTACTATTCCAATCCATGGGGTTCGACGGACGCTCTGCTACCATAGCACAAGACTCACTCTAACGTCAAGTCCCTAAAATTTGCTATCTTAACATGGTGTAATATAATATCCTCGATCTCACCAGAATCAGTTATGATAAACTCTAAATCAAATGCACTATTGCCAATACATTTAGATTTGATGTAATCTGCTTGTTCACTTGTGATAATTTGATTTGTATCTCGTTTCATTACAGCAAGGTATGCATCTACTAATGATGGTGTTACATCTACTAAAGATACAAAACCATTAGCATCCTTTGTTTCTGACAATGTAAAAGCAAGATCAATAAAATACGAAATTTTATCTGTATTTGGACTAATTTCGACAAATGCATTCATCTTTGTTTTGTTCGTTTGAACAAAAGTATTAACATCACTTAAAGTTTCATTATTATAAAAATCTCCTAGATCATATGCAGAATCATATATCTTTACTCCAGTCAAATTCATCTCATTGTCATAAGAAATTGAAAACAACCTTGTTTTATTGATATCAGTAATAGAGGTTATTTTATCAATTTTTTCCTTACATACATTTAGTTCAGGACATTGAGATAAACGAACAAATCTATTCCAGATACTAGGATTAGAAATATCACCATAGACTAAAGGAAATTTAGCATCATATCCAATAATAGTGTCTCCAGAATATTCTATCCACAAGTCTTTATCAAATTCGTAGATAGGTTTTCCCCTTGTAGGAAAAGTAAAGTTAAAATATCCATTAAGTTTATTTTTATACTCTACAGGCAATACCGGTAAGTATTGATCACTTACTAAAGAAGTAAATCTTCTAGGCATTACTTCTATAGTAGAAACATATTCTTGTCTAATAACACTATATTTGTTAACAAGGTAAAATATATCGGAAAACATTATTCGTTAGATGCAATGGTTTGACCTTCAGCGTTACATAACGAGTAAAAAATATAATTTTCGGGAACTGCAGTTCCTGCTTGAGATTCTGGTAAATTATTTTCCACAAATGTCATGGTATCTTCAATACTATCAACTACCATGAACACATGTTCTGATTGCTTTAATGCAGTCCACAAATCAAGTGGTAGTATAGTGCGATATGTCTCGTAAGAGGCATTAATAGCATCAACATTACTACTATTATTCCAACCAGTAGATCTATAATAAACTACTGGTTTATTTGCTAGTCGCGCATAACTTTCGATGAAGTTATCAAAATAAAATAATTCGTAAGAAGTGTTCATGGTTATTTAAGTTGTAGTTTCCAAGCAATAGTTACTCTGAGATCAGTGAATAATTTAGAAGTTGCTTCAGCACAGTGTGGTATACAACCAGGGAAAAACAATGCAGAGTTTGGTTTAGGGTCAAAATATTGAATGTTTCCATTCACATTAAACATAGTTTTACCGCACCACTCCGGTTTCCAATTAGCATTTGCATAATATAAAAATGTTCTACCGGTATTATCATTCCAATCGACGTGGAAATCTCCCATTGTGCCAAATGTATGCCCATTAGCATAAACATCATGTAAAATGTATTCTTTCTGAGTCGTTTCCTCAATGATATTTAGAAGATAATTTGTAAAGTAATCATCTTTCTGTAGACTCATGCACCAAAACACATTTTTTCTGCCACTTTGTCCAGGACGATATGAACCATGTCCATAATACCAATTTGGTTCTGCTAATTTGTCTTGTATTTTTTCAAAATCTTCTAGTTTCAGAAAATTGTCATATTTTATGATGTCAGAGGTCATTAGAAAACTCACGTATTAAATCCATACGAAAACGATCAAGTTCCCCTGTTTCTTTGCTATAATCTTTTGACATAAGATGTATACCATAATCTAACACATGAGATCTCATGAATTTACTAGATATGGAAGATTGCAACCATGCACAAAATACTTTCCTAGATCCACTTGTTATTTCATTTACTTTATGTAAAATACCAGTTGGATATACTACGGCAAATCCTGGTTGCAGTTTGTATTCAATTTCTTTCCCACCAATTTGGAGTACTAATTCTCCTCCTTCGTAAGTGTCTGGATCATTAAGAAAGCATGTTACACTCCAATGAGCATTAACACCACCGCATGGATTGTGGTCATGATGATAATCGTAATAGTCTTTAGTATTAAATTCGGAAAAATAACAATTAGATATTTTTTTAAGGGAATATGGATATGTTAATTTTTCGGATAATGCTTTAGTGCAATACTTATTGAGATGTACAACAGCATCACCATAATAAGAAGTCTTACAACTTTTTACATTTCTGTTTGCATTACTATCCTTACCATCTCCCCATTCTAGATATTTGTAATATGACATAACATATTTCAATTTTTCATCATTTAAAATTTCAAATTCATATATCATTAAGAATCTTCCCCCAATTCAGAGTCTTCGACATAGTAATCACTCCAGTTTACAGGAACTTCATCCTCAACTCTTAGTAGTTGCATTAAATCTTTTACTGATTGATCAATTCTCTTCTTACCGACAAATGCTGTTCCTGCCATAGCAACAACATTTTGCTCTCTACTCTTATAAAAATCAGAAGATGCAATAGAATCATACTTAGTCCATTGGTTTGAATCATCTGCATCCATAAATGCTGGTGCAGCATTACCATCTTCATCTAATCCATTAGGATACTTCTTTCTATAATTTACAGGGTCAATTGGATATCTTGTATTCATGACATGCTTAAACCAAGCAAGACCAGAGCCATTAAAAGACTCATCGTTTGGCGAAAGGATTACCATATCTCTCAAATAAGATCTCCATGCAATCCATTCTGCTTTTTCTCCATCATATGAATCATTGATGTCTGGTAATACTCTCCAATCACTTTGAGACAGCATAACTCGCTTTTCTCTTCTTACTTTATACCATCTTTGCTCAAAGAATGCTGCCTCATGATCAACTTTAGCAATAATTTTTTCTGCATTAAGTTGTTTAACTTCCCTAACAACATTATAGAAAGTTGTTAGTTGTTGATTAAGATCTTCTGCTTGAGAAGTAGATGCTGCTTTGAATTCATATTGAATCCAATAAAAACTATCGTTTGAGAAGTTAATTTTTTTCTTTTTTCTTTGGCAAAAATATTCTCCTGTGTTAAATAACTGGAAAAATTGCAATTGATCATTTTCATTATGCCAAAAGGAATCAACTTGGGTTAAAAACTTACCCTTCAGTTCATCAGAGAATCCATACTTTTTGTCGGCAATTGCCCCAAGATTTGGATCTGCGGGGGAGTTTCCCCAAGCGATAACATTGTTGATGAAATCAATTTCTAAAATTAGGTTTCTTTTTATCATGAGTTTTATTTGTTTTTGATATACCAACCTGTTAAAATATATTTATCTTCTGTCATCACTGTATTTCCTTTATGTGGATGTGTGTATCCTGCTGGCCATATAACAACAGTTCCTACTGTTGGTTTTATTCTTCTACGTTGATACAAAAATTCAGTTTCTGCTTCACCATCTGGCATATCATTTAAATAAATCATCCATGTTAATTCTCTAGCAGCATGATCTAAATTTGCATTTTCGTGATGCCAAATATGATAACCGCCACCGGGAGGTGTTTTTTGAACTTTAATATCTGTAGAAATTAATCCAGTATTTCTCAAAGAATCATATTTGTAAATGTAATGACTAGCACAAGATCTTAAAATACTGTTTATCTGATAGCACAATAATTTATTACTATAATTTAAAAGAAATGCACTATCACATCTCTTTAAAGATCCTTGGTAGTAATCTTGTGATTGAAAAACTTCTGAAGAGGTGTCATCTGGAGTGGTGGGTATGCTACCCATTTCCATCATCATATCACAAAACGTTATTATTTGTTCACATAGTGGTTTGGGCATAAAATTATCCCAAACTCCTATAAAATCTGTAAAATTGGATTTGGTAATATTTTCATCTTGCATCAATTCAAAAGGTCTATAATCAGGAATTTCAGGAGGATTCATAGTTAAAATGCTTTGATGATATATTTAGTTTTGTGGAATGCATTGATAATTGGAACTTGTCGTTGTGGTCTCATTGTAACATCAGGAATTGGTTTTTTAACACTTGTTGTAAATTGAAATACTCCATCTGTCATATCCATAAAAAGATCTTGAGGACTTCCAGATCCTGTTACAAATTCAACACTTATTGAGTCACTTGCATTTCCCAATCCTGATCCAACAGTTAACCCACCTAAAGTAATCTCACCAGATCCGCTTACATTACCACCAGTAAAGTCAGTTTGTAAATTACCAACAGTATCTTCCGTAAGTTTATGTGAATGAGTAAAAGTTGTGCCATTAGGGGGTATATAAGCATCAATAAGAAATCTTCCTTCTCGCGTATCAACAATAGCAGCTGCTTCTCCAGTCGAAGGTTGACTATAGTTGCCAGTATTGCTAAGTCCTGCAAGTGATGGACTACCTGTCGAGATTAAAGTATTAGGTAGACTAGTAATACTAGAAATCCACCATGTTAAAAACTCAACGTCAATTTGCTGATCATTAGATTCTGGTCCAAAATCAGTGGGTCCAACTGCTAATACCCCACCACCAGGAAGCTCTTCATTTACAGGAAATCCGGAAGGTAAATTTTGCTCTACCCATTCATTTAAATTAAAGTTTGATCCATAATATAATCTCAATTCGGTTTCAAAGGCACCAAGAGTACGAATCCAACTTGCCCAAGATGCAAGAATAGCTTCCCGATTCTCTGATCCGTCGTCATTGGCCGAAACGCCAACTTGATCGCGTCTTTCTCCAACGCCAAACATACCTCTACCAGTTCCATTCCCCCACTTAATTACAGGATCTCCACTATCACCTGCAGGAATAGCAGAAATATAAAAATGATTATGTACTGGTGGAACAACAACTACTGGATCCATTGGTCCAATTATACCATTTATAGATCCAGTAACATTAAATATGATATTATCAGTAATTGATTCTAAGTTAGAAATTTTAACTGTTCCAAGTGAAAAGAATTGACTAATCAAACTAGTATCGCCAGTTCCTTGTAACTGCTCTAGTGGTTGTTGACCTAAAGTATCAACTCTATCAAAATACCAATATCCTCCTTCACCACCAGGATCTTGAATTGATAAACCAGAACCTGTTACCGGTAAGAATGCAGAATTGCCCTGAGAAGCATCAACGAATCCAACTCCACATAATCTCCTCATTCTATAGTCTGGTAAATTAAAGGTTCCTGAATATGCACCAGTAGTATCTTTGATGCCATTACCACCATAATTATTACCAATAATATCAAATAAGAAGGGATATCTGGAGGCATTAAGTGACTGCCCTTCACACTTTAAGAAACCAGGATATCTAGTGCTAGTAGTATTGTCCAATCCATCATCTATATCTCCATAACTACCTATACTCTCTTTAAGAATAGGAAGAACTGTTCCTATAGTATATCCATCAAACTTAAATGTTTTATTACTATACCACTGTCCAACTTGAGATGTAATTAGTGGAAAGTTTGCAAAAGTAGTAACGGTCCAAGTAAACGGATTGTTTGCAGTTCCAGTTCCTACTGTGACTACGGTAAATTCTGGTGTTGATAGTTGATCTGCAGATAATAAAGATATATAAAAACTAGTATTTTGATCTGGATTAAATATTCTAGGACTTGCACTTGGTGTATCAAAATCAATTGAAATTAATGCATTATTTGTTGCAGAAATTGTAATTGGTCTGTTAATTCCTTCTACAATTACTGCAGAGCTACTGATAAATGTACTTGGGAATTGATTTATTTTATTAGTTGGTGGAGTAAAAATTGCATCAGTATCTGGACCAGCATTTGTCTGAATAGTCCATGGATTGATATCAAGTGTTCCAACTCTAATAGTTAATTCTCTAAATTCACTGAATACTGCGCTGGATCTCATGTATACTGTTATAGTATCATTATTTTCTACGGTTACAGGAAACGTTCCTACAGATCCATCATTAATTTTTACACCAACCTCAGCAGAATCTGTATTGAGAAGACTAACTTCAACTGGAACACCCAACCCACTTATAGTTCTTGTGTTTGATTGAATTAGAGTATTTTCAGGAACACCTATAAGATCATTAAATTGAAATGCGGTAGGAGATGTAGAAGGAGCATTATCAGTAGTTACTGTCCACCTAGAAAGATTTGCACCATCGCCAATAGTAAGATCTGCAAAGACTGGAGTAAGACCACTTGGAGAAGAAAGAATTTGTAATTGTAAGTAATCTCCATTACTTACATCTGCTGGATTTTCACTAAATGTAACACCATTTAAAATAGGAAATCCCTGAGCATTTGTTGTGGTGACATTTTGAGAAGAAACTGCCCAACGTGCTGTTGCTCCTGTCGAAGGATTTAATACTAAAGATGCATCAGCAATCAATCCCTGAATACGGATCACTTCACTGTATATAAATGTATTTGTTGGTTGATCAATTAAATCTGTAAAAGTTGGAAACGGAAAAGGAATATTCTGTGGTTGTCCTTGAGTTGTAATTTCCCATGTAGATGACGATGTTCCAATTGTTAAATTAGTTCTAGTAATATCAGCAGGAAACTCAGATGAAGTAGATCTTATTTGAACTCTATCACCATTTTGAACTGTTTGTGATCCATCTGGTTGTATCCAAGGACCAAATCCACCACCTTGATCTACCGGATCGATTCTTAAAGAATATATACCAACACCTCCAAATAAAGAAGAGGTTATACGAATAGGTGCTTCAGTTGTTGGTGTTAATCCACTAACTGTGATAATATTCTCTGCAGGACGATTACCATCACCATAAACAAATAATGTATTTAACGGAGCAGGATCATAATCAAGAAAAGGAAATGGATCTGGAGTAAAATCTTCAGGAATTGTTGTAAGTAACCAGAATTGGACTAGCTCACCAACTTCAACCCTTACTGTTTCTGTGGTGTTCCAATTATCGGGTGCTTTAAATCTAAACTGCACATAGTCACCCTGATCAACGAACAGTGGTTCATCATTAGGCGCAAATGTATAGGTCATTCCTTAACTTACAGCTTCAGTCTTACTATTTAGTTTAAGATTAAATAGATCGAACTTTGTCCCAAATCTCTTGCCTATTCTTATCAACTAAAATTGCCCGATTCGCCTTAATTTCTACAGGAATATCAATATCATCTATAAGTATAAGTTCGGTTAAGATTTCAGTATTTGGACTAAGTACTAGTGGTTCATCTTTGATCAAATCTTCACTTTCAGGAATATTAAAATTATTTGGTAGTTGATCAATAACAACTGTGGTATTACTAGAGTCAAACACTGTTCCACCATCACCTGTTGCTGAAATACTATAACTAATTTCATATGGACCAAAATCATTCCATGGTGTAGGTATATTAGCACTTCCTGTAATTACGGGTCCGGATTCTGAACTAGTGCTTATTGGAGTAATAGAAACTGCACTTCCAATAACAGTTTCTATTCCCCCAGTTGCAGTATAATAGCTATATGTTGGTGTTATTGCTACACTAGTGTTGGCATATCTAAAACTATATGAAAGATTAACGTTACCATTTGGACCACCAGAATTATAATTTACTGAATTTGGAGAAGATATACTAGCAGTTGGTGGATTATATACAGTAACTATTACTGATACTTCTGGAGATTCTAGTATAACAACTCCACCAATAAGAAATTGCAATTTTCCAGTGAAAGTTGTTGTTGATTGTGGACAAACCTGTTCCGATCCTGTTACATTTCCACTAGAAATGTTTCCTGCTGTCCAGACAACTCTACTTGCATCACCCTCAATTCTACCCCACTGAATAGTTGTGCAAGATCCTCTAATAATAGGATTAGTTCCTGAAATGTTCATGAACATTATAGGAGGAACATACACATTAACTGTAACATTATCACTTAAACTTCCACTTCCAATTCCAAATGCAGTCAAATTATATGTTGTATTTTGAGTTGGATTTACAACAATATCATTGGCAAAATTAAGAGGATCTGTAGAAGATAGAATATTAGGAGAAATAGTAACACCAGCAACATCACCAAATATAACCCATCTCAACGTAACGCTTTCTCCTGCTATAATTTGTATAGTATCTACTTCATTTCCAGCATTATTAACGATTTTTAATCTACCACTAGGAGGAAAATACTCAATATGTTGTTCAATATATCTTTCGAAAGCGGCGCTAAAGTTTTGAACAACAATTAATCCTTGAGTATTACAATCTGCTATGAATTTATCATAAGACGCTTGAACTGTGGAGAGTCTCATTGAACCAGAAATATCAATCCATAAAGACACATATGTTCCTGCAGGCACATTACCTAATCCACAAATGTTAAACCAATCAGATCTATTACCAACATTTCCATCATCGCGATTAACACGGATTGGTCCATTTGTATTGGCATCTCCATTATATGCTGAAGGCAGATTAATGTTCCGGGGTGGATTGTTCGGATCTGGATCTAAAATCCAGAACGTTCTAAATGGAAATGCTGTCCTAAATCCTCTACGATTATCTACCTGACCGCCAACAACTGCCGGACTTCCATTCCATATTTGATTAAGTAAAGGCTGATTTGTAGAATATGCACTATTAGCCGTTTCATCAATAACAGAAATACAGTTAATTAATGCCGCCAATTCTGCTGGTGTAGCAGATTTTTTTACTTTTGCTTCTGAAATAGGAACAATAGCATTTTCTTCTTCTAATGATTTATACTTATATTTTGTAGGTGTTCCCGGAGATACTACAGCATTATTTACACCAATAAGTTCAGGAGCAGATGCACTAATACCACCCTCGCCCTCAGCAGAAAAAGAAATTTCAAGAGATATAGGTCCTTGTACACTCCATTCTACTTCTACAGACACTATTCCAGTGTCTCCATCTAAACTTAAAGTTTCAACTAATTTTTTACTATCAGAATATTGATATCTTATTGCCATTGTGGAACCAAGTTCCGCATTTTCTAAAGAATAAGAAACATCAAAAGATTTACATTGATATTCAATGATTTTTGGAAGTTTATACGATATTACCGGAAACTGTTGGTGTGACATTTTTAGAATTTAATTAGATACTCTACTAACAAAAAAGGAGTTGATAACTCATCCAATTTTTCATCGTCTGATACATCCACATCAAGAGATACTTGAACACTTGACATGTCAATATTAGTATTACCAAAAGAATATAAAAATTCACCCCCATAACTGAAAGGTCTTGTAATTCGATGTGAGTGTGTAGATGCTCCTTGATCCCAGTCGTTACTAACATCTAGTAAATTTCCAGACCCACTAGTTCCTTCTCTCTGAGCACGATCTTTACCACCAAAAGCACCCACTTCATGTTCAGCAGAATATTGTAAGAATTTTTGGTTTGATCTATGTGCATGACCTTGAAAATTTTCAATATTTAAGACAGTTTCTGTAGTTTGTTGTTGAAGATTAAATCGTGCATTTCCGACCATTTGCAAAGCAGATTGAGCAACAACATTTACATTTCCAATATAACTCGATTCAATTTGATTTCCAAAATTACTAGAAACTGCTACTTGAGGACCTGTTCTTGTGGTTATAATATTACTTGCAGTTTCTCTTTCTACAACATAATTATTATAAATTCCAGTTCCTCTACCACCTACAATTACTTTTGATCCAAGATCAGGTAAAGAAAACTGACCCAGATCATTAATTGCTACATCTGGTTCTCTTGGAGCAGTTCCTGGTTTAATAAATCTAGTTGCCTCACCAGATCCTAAAAGATTGGATAAAGCAAGATAATCTTTTGAATTTAGAATAGAACCATCACATCGCAAATAACCACCCGGAATTTTTTGTCTAAACTGAGCACTACTAGGATCATTTACTAATCCCAGTCCTGGTGTTGTGTGGATAATAATGCTCCCAACACAACCACCGTATTTTGATTTTTCTCTGGTATAATTTGACATTTTAATATGCTCGGATAATGTATATACAAGTTAATGAAGGTTGAGATGTATTCATATTAATCTGCAATGCACCAACATTAGATGCATTATCCAGTAGAGTTTGTGGTGGAATATTTACACTAGCTACCAGACCTGGTTGAGGTTTTAAACTATTTTGATTGAAGACAACATCAAATGGATCATGTCCATGTGCTGGGAAATCTGTTTCTTGCCAAGCACTTTGAGGATTGCTCACGAAAGTAGAATATCTATCATTAGGGTCTGCAGGAAGAGTATTATAGTTATTTCTAAATCCCTGAGGAATAGTAAAACTTTGCCCAAAAAGTCCAAAATTAATTGTATCCTCACTATCAATTTCTCTCTGGTTCCACTCACTAAAATTAACAACAGGAGTAAAACTAGCAAACAGGGGAGTTAGATTAATAGGTGGATTTTCACCCCGAACTTGGGCCATAGTTCTACCAGGAAGTCCTCCACCAAAACCACTAAAACTACTCCAACCTGAATCCCAACTATTATTGCTACCAATATCAGTATTTCCATCAGGAGCATACCACTCTATTCCAAACCTCGCTTCATCAACTCCTACAGGACCAGTAACATCAACTACTACACCAAGTATATTCACAATTTGCCGATTGTCAATTGAAGCATAATTAAAAGTTGCAGTAATGTTGTCATATGGAACAACACCAAGTCCAGGTCTATTTCTCTGTGAATCATCTATAGTAGAATAAACCCCTGGGTGTGAATGTGATCTTACATGACCATTACCCAATTTTCTACCACCAATAAAGACCGGTCTAATTCCTTGTCCAGGAATAATTGTATTTCCCTTAATATTTCCAGCGTAACCACTTCTATCATTCAATGTAAATTCCACATCAGTAAAAACATCATTAAAAATGACTGGAACACCATTGTCAGTATTTTCACCAATAAAAGGTTCAATTAGATTTCGAGCATCAGAATCCAGTTCAATAGGACTGTCAGTTCCAGTTCCAGAAACAAAATAATCTACCTCATAGTCTGCCAAATATCTCCCATCAACTAAATTAGGTAAAGTAAATTGCCCACTATAATTTGGAAATCCTCCACCTAAATTGCCACTCTCACCTAAATTATATGTATCCCCAATTGACTGAACCAATAAAGGATATTCATCTGCTTCTTTTTGTGATCCATCACATATAATCCACCCTGCAGGTATGCCGCTTAATGTACCAGACCATGGCATAATTGTGCCGATAACGGCAGCTCGCATGGTCCTTGTTTCTTGGTAAAATGCCATTTTTATTATACGTCCGTTAGATACCATCCGACTTGATTGCCAGCAGCACCTGGATCTCCTCCAGCAGTAGTAGAACCAGCAAAAACTAATGTGAATGCTGCATTTGGTGTTTGTACTACTAATTCACCACCACCAAATCCAGCATAACTTGAAGGTGGAATACCAACTAACATATTAGATCCAGTATTTGATCTATCACCTTGAACACTGATGTCATCCTGTGCTCTAACAACCAAAGTCTGATTGAATGTTAGACTACCACTAGTATCTATAATACTAATAGTGTCACCCATTTGAGCATCTGGTGGTAATTTAAGTAAAGTTACAGAATTTTGGCAATTAACAAAATAATTTCTATTTGGTTCTGCTTGAATAATTGCATTATTTTCATACAACCAAAGATCACCACCACTACTTGAAATGTAGTTATCAATTCCAGCAACTTTAAGAGAACCGTTATTAGAAACTTTAAATGTCTCTACTGCAGCACCATTGATAACACTATTAATTGTGAGATCTCCACCATTAATAGTTAAATCACAATCTTCACTGTATTTAAATTCATTTGTATTATTATTAGTTCCAAATACGTTACCAATAATAATAGGACCACCAAATCTACTAGCACCTGATCCTAAAGCAGAGAATGAACCAAATACCTTAAAATCCCCAGAAGAATTAACAAAATCAAGTCTTAAAGTATCACCCGCTAGGTTGAAGAACTGCATATTTCCACCACGGTTAATAATATTACCGTTAGCAGAATCAATTTCAAATGTTGTTACTAAAGGAATATTATTAGTAGGATCCGGATCAACATAAGGACCACCATTAGTGATCTTAAAGTATTCATTACCTGCTAAACCAGCACCATTAAGTGTGATACTATTCTCTGTTGTTAAGGTTCCAGCAATATTAGTGTTACCTGTTTCAGAATTGACAGTAAACTTATTAAATCCAGATCCAGCAAGGATGTCACCAAAGATGTAAGTATCACCAGTAGTAGATTCTACTTTGAATACTTCAGCAGCAGGAGATCCGCCATCATTGACACTTAATGTCTGAGGTGAAGTACTAATAAGTTCAACAATTGATACAAATTCAGTTCCTGTTAGTCTAATGAAATCTCTAGTAGATAAAGTTCCACCAAATTCGGCAACACCAATATTGACATCAGCAGAACCACCACCAATACCAGATAAAGGTTCATCCAAAACACCGTTGTTGTCAAGATCAGAACCAGTAATATAAGAAGCATTTGACTGTTTTTCTAGTCTTGCGATTACACAATTATCGGGATGATTAGTTGCAAGAGTAGTTCCTTCTTGTCCTCTAGAAACAATTAGTCGATATCCATTTGGATCTGCAGCATTTGCAACGTTTGCTAGACCCTCAATTCTAACAATTTCACTTTGCGCTTCATCTCTGTTTCCATTAACTTCAGGACTTTGTGAATCTTCTCTATCAATAAGTAAAAGATCACCAACTCTAAAATCAGATGTTGCTGGTGTAGTAATTGGCAAGAAATAAGTAGATCCACCAGAATTTACTTGAGCAACTCTAAATGTAATATCTGCAGCTCCACCACCACCTAATTGTGTATCAGTGATTGTAATAATTTCTCCAACAGAATATCCTTCACCAGGACTATTGATTGTAATATCGATGGTAAAATCAGATCTCACAATAACCGTAAATGATGCTCCCTGTCCTGCACCACTACTAGTTGCAGTTACGAATGGATAGTTGTTAACAACCCTGGAAGTATCATTGTCTCCAGTAATTGTATCAATAGATGCAACCTGTCCACCAGCAACTAGGAAGTTAGTTCCACCCCAAGGAGAAACACCTGCAGTATCAATAAGTTTTCCTGTAGCATTATACTTATAAAAATCAATATTTGGATTATTAACACCAGCAATTAAATGAGGAGTTGGTGTCGTTCCAAATCTACCTCTTGAAACCTTGATAATACCAGCATTTAAACCACCATCTAGTCTAATGTTACCTTCAACAATTGTAGAAGCAAGAACATTTAAAGTATTTCTAATTGTAGTTGTTCCACCAGTAGAACCAAGAGTAAATGTAGTTGCATTTGTTGCAAGATTTACAGTATTTGTTTCATCTCCAGCAAATATACTAGCAACTCTACAACGAGTAGAAAGTGTTGCTGGACCCTCTTGACCTGCACCATATCCACTTCCTATCTCTAGATTACCAAAGATCTTAGTCTGGAATGTTCTAATTTCTGCAATCGAATTTGTAGTCGAACGTGATTCAAATGCACCACCAAGGAATACTTTAGAAATAGATGTCGTATTATTCTCAGAAGTTCCAATCTCAACTGTAGAAGAAGTCACATTTCTGTGAATTCTCAAGTTTCCAATAGCAGCTGCTTCACCAATTAATAATGTTTGGTTAGTTGATCCACTACCAACTCTAAGAGTTTGTTCTCCTGTTGCTCCACCAAATATATTTACTTGAGTGGCATCACCAGCAGCATTAAAGATAGTTGGTCCTTGATTTACAAAGTTAAATGTGCCATTTGTACTTGTAATATCTCCACCATTAACCTGAAGATCTAATGCAAGGTTCAAATTACCCTGAATTCTAGAATCACCAACTACAACAAAATCCGTATCAAGATTATTCGACGGATTGACAGTATCACCAAGAGATGTATTAATACCTAACCTACCACCATTAGTGGTCATCACTCTCAACACAGCAGGATCATTTGGTGTTGTGCTATCACCACCAACCAAAAATGCATTATCTTGATTAGTTTCAGTTTTAACGTTACCAACTTCCGTTAAGTAAGAATTAATTTTCTTACCACTAATGAATGCAGTGCCTACAACATCTAAGTTTGCTCTTGGTCCTGTTTCAACAGAAACAAATGCATTTTGAGATGCTTCATGAGAAGAACGTGCAATAGTATTAACACCTAACTTATAATCACCAATAGTTTCAGTCTCAGTTCTGATTGCTTCACCACCAATAACTCCAAATTCTTTCCAACCAAAATTAGCAAATTCTACAACAGTGGATGCCGATTGTGATATAATACCTCCAGCGCCATTCCAACTAATAGTTTCAACTGTAATATTATCATTAATTTGGAATTGAATATAGTTATTAGTTGGTAAGAAAGGATCTCCATTTGGACTGAATACTGTCCACGTTCCATTAAGCAATGGGTTTGGATAATTAGAAAATCTAATTTGTGAACCAGAGTCTAAACCAATAGCATTGTTTTGGATCGGAAGTCCAGTTCCCTGTTGAAGAAATGTCAACTTAACAACATTTGTTCCGTTAAATTCAATACTGAAAATTTGATTAGTTGCAATATCAGAGAAGAAATTACAAAGTGCCCATCCAATCGATCCAGATTTACCTAACTCCTTTCCTTTGAATAAAATATCACCGGAAGATGGTTGAACACCACTATAATTAGTTACTTGATTTAGGAATAGTCTATCACCACCAGCAGCAATAGTATTATTATTGTTTGGTGTAATGTTTGAGGGAACACCATTAGTAGTGTGAGTTTGGATCTGATATTTTTGACCCTTTCCTCTAGGATTCCAACCGAAAATGGCAGCATTAATTCTATTCTTACTGATTCTAATATCTCCATCTAATGGAGAACCAGGATTAGAGAATGATGTTCTGTCCAGTAATTCATCTTGCTCAAATTGAGTTACCGGATCAACAGAAGATACATTAGAACGAATAATTAAAGAATCTCTAATTTCAGTAAGATCATTATCTTGTACCGAAACAATTAATGGCGACTGGAAAACATTTTGTAAGGTTCCATCTCCACCAACAACCGTGATATTTTGATTGAAAGTTACAGGAGTATCAAAAGATGTAACTAAATTTCCAATAGAATCATTTTCATCTTCGCTATCTTGGAGAACTGCTGCTTCAAGGAATGTTTCTTCACCTGTAATAGCATTAATCTTACGATTGCCAATATAAAGATCTCCGTTGGAGTTTAGACCCGTGTAGAAGACGATACCAGCGTCTTCACGCTTTGCTTGAGCATAGAAGTCTTCTTCTGCACTTAAGACAATCTCCTGACGCGCTGGGAGACCAGTAGAGTAGTTTCCTGGACCGAATCCAAGATACTCAAACGTATGGTTACCAGCACGAGCAATAGAAGGTCTTCTAAGTTCAACATAATATTTTTGATCAACTAATACTCCGCTATCGCCAGCAATAGGAATTAATCTATCTTCAGAACCAGAAGTTGCATTACCTTCTTGTGCTCCAACTTTATTACTACCAGTATATGTGTTAGCAATAAATGCTGGGTTATTAAGAAGATCTTCAACTAATTCCTTAGTTACCGAATTCTTATTATCATTAACTGTGACAAGACCATGAACATAGTTGTCAGCAGCAGAATATGTTGGTGGTGGATCTAATTGTTGTGAAGCAAAATTAAGTTCTTCTGCTGTTGTTCCATTCTTTTGGAACCAAAGTGGATCATTCTTATAGTTTAGGGGGAATAGTCTACTTACAGGTTGGGAGAATCTAAACTTTTTAAAGTTCTCTGCAACACCAGCACCTGTTGGGAATGGAGAAATGTTACCACGTAAGCAAGAAAGATAATAGATACCATCTTGCTGACCTGAAATTCTACGTTGTAATGTTTCATAACTAAAGATATAGAAAGTATCTTCGATAACTCCTGCATCTGCAACACTATCAACAAAATATTCAATACCATCGTCATCAGTAATACGATCACCAGGAGTAATGGTATAAACATTAGCGCCGTTTTGCTTGTAATAATACTCAGGATAATTTTTTCGAATTAGTGTTTTTAAAGGTAACGATTTGCCCATGTCTTGATCATCAAGCATATCAGCAAATACAGTTCCTTGTGTAAATCTAGTATTTGAAAACTCACTATACTCAAGTTTTCCACCGCGAATATTTTTAACAATTAAGTAGTGAAGACCATTAATAGTTAGATATGCATGAATGTTAGCAATACCAGAGGAATAACCAGTCCATTGAATCTGAGAAGAAGCAATGTTTGCTGTTTTATTAGTTACAAATGTTCCACCTTGAGGAGCAGAAATTGGAATAGTAGTAAACTGTTCGTTTCTAAGACCAGGGAAGTTTAAACTATCAACAGTATGGTCAACAAGACTCAGTTGTAAATATCTAATCGTAGAATCAATTGGATCTTCTACATAACGAGCAGATTGAATTGTTGCCTGCAATCCAGATGAGAATTTAGCAAACTTTCTATATTCAGTGCCACTATTAGTTTGATCTTTTCTGTAAGGATCATAAGATTGGTCATTCGCTAAACCACCAAGTTGCTGTACAGTCTGACCAATAAATTCACCAGCTTGAACAGGGTTTTCAAATCTAGCACCATAAACATTACCCACAACTGGTTTTAAAGTTACAACTTGTGGAACTAACCTACGAGTATCATCAGTTCTTGTTTTAATGACAAATCCATTAATAGGATCTCTAGCATTCTCAAGGTAACTAGGAATGACATAACGAATCTTATATGTTCTATCTTCTGCTTCTCTTTCATCTTCAGTTCTGATAAACCAAGAATCAGTTGTTCTTGCTCTATCACTATAATCAGATTGCTTAATTCTCCAGAAAATATTTTCTTCTCTAGTAGTAACAGAAATATTACTAGAACCTTCATCAATACATTGCAAATACCATTTACCAGTAGTAATAGAATCTAACTGGAAACCTGGATCAAATCTAACAGGACTTCTACGTTTGTTAGCATAAACATTAAACTTAAGACTCTGACCACCAATAAACCTTACTGGATTTACATTATTAATAGAATCTGCTTTAGTTGTATGAATTGTAAAGACTTTACTATTTTGATATCTAACAAAGAATTCTTTGTTTGGATTAATTCTACCAATATCTGCACTAGTTACATCGGTAACGGCAATTTCGGGATTAGATGCATCAGTTGTACTAACTAGAGGTAAAGAACTTCCATCAGTAGCTCTAAAGAATACTTTTTGCTCGGTTACAGAAGCAAATGGAACATCAAAAATATTGGAAACATTTGTTTGAATTCCACCTTCAACTGTTGTAGTTATTGAACCTTCGTATTCATGAAGATCATAACTTTGATCGAGAACAAATTGATAGATATCAATCTCCACATTAGCATCAATACTATTAGATTCAGATGCGTAGATGTAAATACCTGCTGCAGCATTCTCTTTAGAAGTTGCAAGCATTAATTTAGTTTGATCACTACCATTGAATAAAGTAGTACTAGAATAATCTGCTGGTTTTGTTGTTCTGCCAGGAGCAATTACATAATAAGTTCTGTTTGTCTCAAAACCATTAGGCAATCTAATAAGACGCTTATCGACATCAACATATTTGCCAGTTACTGTATCAAAACGAGGACGAGGAGCAAGTCGTACGGGTGTTCCAGTTTCAAAATCATGTGGATTAGAAGCGCCTGTTCCTGTTGTATCAATTGTAAATACAGTTGCTCTATTTGTAAATGCACCAATACCAGCAGTTGGTTCTTGTCTAGCAACACTACCAACACCACTATTGATAATAGTATTGATATTGCCAATCAAAGTAGTGATAGCAGATGCAGTTGGAGCACATTCGCGGCGAGTAGAAGAAGTTAACGTATCTTGAATAACATCAGCACCAGTTCCTGCGGGTCCAACAACTACAGTTTTAGGTAGTGTATCTGCCCATTGACCATTTCCAAATGTGAAATATAACTCGATGCTAGTGCTTGTTTGTAAGGCATTAACTAAAGATCCAACAGATAATCTGGAGTTTTTAGTTCCAAGTTCAATTGTGCTACTACTTACAATACTCTTTACGTATGTCCCTTCAGGAATAGAAGTATAAAGAGGAGTTGATCCACTTTGTAAAAGACCATTTACATATGCAGGGTTAGAAGGATTGCTATTATCATATTCAACCACTTCCATTCCAATTAGAACACCACTAGTATCACCAATATCAACAATTGCAGATCCGGTTGTAATGTTACAATTGAATGCTAAGAAATCAAAGTTACGCATTGCTGCGATTGCCATGTTTCCAACATAACTCCAAGCATCCAGAGTCTCAGATTTTTCACCATCAATATATTCTAAATCCATACCAACAAAGTATGCTTCACCAGCTTGAATACTATTGATGTTACCACCAAGTCTTAAGTCATTAACAACAGCATCAACAATATAAGAAACGTCCCTATAACACTTAGATTGCGTAGCATCCGTGGCATAACCACCAGAAGATTGAACAGGAAGTTCATCTAAAGTTCCAAATTGAACTGCATCTGAAAAAATATCAGATAATGTTTCAATAGAAGTTCGAACATTAGCACAATCCCAAAGACCATTATCTACTGGGGGAAGAGATGATAGATTTCCTGCTGCTGTAGAATCACAAATAATACTAATAAGAGTATTAACTGTAGATACAACATCAGAACAATTACCTGGAGTATATCCACCAGGTTGAGGTAATACATCAGATATCGATGGTTGTGTTGGTTCTGTTCTGGTAATTCCAGTTAAGTTGCCAACACCAGCATCCGTGCCAATTGCTTGAATAATCGTATCTAATCCAGATTGAACTGCAGAAATAGCAGTTGCACATGCTGGAGTATCCCAGTCATCTGTAACTGTCGTATCAATGATTTGAGTGAATCCATTAGCAATACTTAGACCAGTAATAGTATTTCTTCTTAAAATATCAGGAATTAAGTTCCTAACTTCCGTAAATACTCTCGCTGCTTCATCACGTTCAGCATCAATAAATGTTTCTGCTGCAACACCATACTTAACAGAGTTGGTTGCTGCACTAACAAAAGTATGAGCACGTTGTGGCAGATGTTGAACTGCATTAGGATTAGCAGAAACAAACGTATGAGCCACACCAGATGCAGTTCCAGCATCTCCAACATTAATTGTAATTGTACTTGCAGTTCTTGCAGTAATTGGAATGGATTTTCCAGCAAAAGGATCTTGTCCTGGACGTGGATAAGTATTCTGTGTAAGATTACCGTCTTGAGCACAAGTGAATGTGAATGAATTATCAAGAAGAACAACTCCTTCACCAACACTTAAAGTATGTGCTCCAATTTCGATTACCATTTCACCCGAAGTGGAATCATATGTAGTTCCTACTTGTGGGGTAAAGGTAACATCAGGACCAGATACACCAACGTTAAGAGTAACTGTAGACTCTGTGATAGCAGTAATTTGCGTCCACTGTCCAGAGTTAGCATCAGTAGAACGTGGATATGTATGCTGAGTCTGGTTGTTATCCATCGCACAAGTCATTGTGATGGAATTGTCAGCAAGTTTAACATAGTTTCCTACAGTCATATCATGACCAGGAATAGTTAATACAGAAACTCCTGTTGCAGGATCATATGTGACGTTAGTTGGGGTAAACTCTTTAGTTCTCTTACTAGCACCGAAATATGGCATTACATTAGTAATGTAAATTTCAGCAGAATCATATGCCTTAGCATTACCACCAAATTTAACATCATACATAACCTCTTCCAAGACATTTATAACATCGTCTTTACAGTCTTGTGCAGTATTAGTTGTCTGTGGTGTATACGAAGGGAATGCAGTTAACATGCGTTCATAAGCTTCGAAGGCAAGGAATTCCTTATTGTCTAGAACCATTTCATATGCATCTGCATTCATATCAGATACGATTGGAGGATCACCAACTTGATCCAGCGTAATTGTATTATCTTTATAATATAGTTGATTGTTAATAGCTAGGTTAATGGCATCTGAAGCACGCTTAAATGCAACAATTGATTGAGACTCTTCTCCAAGTAAACCATTACTAATAGGTGTTTGAGAAGCATCAAAATATGCTTTAGCAGCTGTTACAGAATATGCATTACCACCAAACCAAAGATCTTGCTGAACAGCATCTACAATATAACCAATATCTCTACGACACTTAGATTCACCTGCTTGCAGAACTCTACTTGTTGGTGTTACATAATTTGGATTTGTTGAAACTGAAATAGAATCTGTATTACCATCAGAAACTACTTGAGTAACAATAGATGTCAAAGATGAAATTGCATTTTGAACATCAGTACAAGCAGCACTGTTTGTATTTGCAATATCACCATTACCATCCCCATACACTGCTTCTCCAGGAGAAACTGTAGTATCAGTATAACCAGAAGATAATTGGTTACTTACCGCTTCAATTAAACGATCTCTAGCAGCATTAA